>Ga0075154_10001007_pt1 | contig 21346 bp, 20 predicted proteins | sample JI71714BDNA_FD_70965 | JGI IMG/M metagenome (GOLD analysis project Ga0075154, IMG submission 70965) | Wastewater effluent complex algal communities from Wisconsin, to seasonally profile nutrient transformation and Carbon sequestration -... | ecosystem: Engineered > WWTP > Effluent > Algae...
TTTCTCATTTTGGTTATTATAGCTCAAATAACTTCTAAAAATGCGGATACTCAATCCTTTTTTACGGCCAACAAGTCCGTACCTTGGTATTTGGTTGCGTTTGGCATGATAGGCACATCGCTATCCGGAGTTACCTTTATTTCAGTTCCGGGTGCTGTTGGGGTCAAGGCTTTTTCTTATTTTCAGATCGTCTTGGGGTATCTGGCTGGTTATTTGTTTATCGGGACGGTTCTTATGCCATTGTATTACCGCCTGAACCTGATTTCAATCTATGGCTATCTTGAGGAACGTCTGGGGTATTGGAGTTATAAAACGGGATCAGCTTTTTTCTTGTTGTCCAGAACCTTGGGGTCTGCGGTTCGGCTGTACATTGCCGCTCAAGTGTTGCAATTGGCTATTTATGACCCCTTGGGGATTCCTTTCGAAGTGGCCGTATTGATCACCATCGCTCTCATTTGGGTGTACACGTACAAAGGGGGCATACAAACCATTGTCATCACGGATACGCTGCAAACTTTTTTCCTCATTTCGGCTGTTGCCTTAACCATTACCCTAATCAGTCATGAACTGGGTTTTGGATTTCGTGAAATGATCGGTACAGTTTCGTCCTCGGATATGTCTCAAATTTTCTTTTTTGATGGGGGCTGGAGTGATTCGAAAAACTTTTTCAAACTCTTCATTTCGGGCGCTTTTATCGCCATTGTCATGACGGGTTTGGACCAAGATTTAATGCAAAAGAATTTGACATGCAAAAATATCGGGGAGGCACAAAAAAACATGTTTTGGTTTACTGTCGTGTTGGTCATTGTCAACTTAATGTTTTTAAGTTTAGGCGCGTTAATGTATTTGTATGCACAAGAAAAAGGAATCGCGACACCCACGTTCACCGATGACTTATACGCGATGTTGGCACTGAAACATTTCGCTCAGCCTAGCATGGGTTGGGCGGGGCTTTTGGTGGGTGTGTTTTTTTTAATCGGCATCACTGCGGCTACATACGCTAGTTCAGATTCAGCCTTAACGGCGTTGACTACAGCTTTTTGTGTTGATTTTCTCCAAATTCAAGATAAACCCGAAAAAGAAAGAATGAAATTGAAAAATCGAGTGCATATTGGTTTTTCGCTTTTATTCGCCGTGGTTATTTTGATTTTTAAAACATTAAACAACACGGATGTAATTTCTGCTACGTTTCAGATTGCTTCCTATACCTATGGACCCATATTAGGACTTTTTGCCTTTGGGATGTACACCAAACGTCCAACCCGGGATACGTGGGTTCCTTGGATTTGTATCGCATCACCCATTTTGACTTATGGTATTGTATGGGCTATGGAAAATTACTTGGGCTACAAGTTTGGGTTTGAAAATCTCCTAGTAAATGGGCTTATTACCTTTTTGGGTTTGTGGTGGGCAAAACCACGAGTCGCTTTGTGATACATGATTCTCTATCCACCCCAAATGTTATGGTGTACATGCCCCCCGGAAGCGTGTGAATTGGGATTCGTAGAGGTTCGTTTTGGGCCATGTTTGTAGCTTGAAAAACTTCTCTGCCGGTGACATCACGCATTTGGATGAGGATAGCTCTATTGGCCCACTTGGCAGGTACATGAACTTGTACTTCATCTTGAGCGGGATTCGGAAATACGATAAGTTCAGGTTCGGGCGGATTGAGCTGTGTGACTAAACCGTCCACCAAATTGGATACCGACCAGCCAATTTGATTCAGTATTCGCCGCGTCAAATCGCCAGGTTGGTGAATCACCTCGGCAGTTCTAACGTTCGGTGTCATGAGTGAATTTACATTGCCAATAGGGTAGGAGGATTCATTGAGGTGCGAAATGCTGTTGCCGGCTGAAAATGGGTTCGGTGCAAATAACCGGGGGAGAGGCGTAATGCGCCGAATACCTGAGAGCGAAAATTGCAACTGTCCACCGGTGAGTTGACCAAGTAAATCGGTTGATGGATTTCCAAAAAGCCCTGTGTCACTCAAATTTTGTCCGGTTGTGTTTTGAATGAATAAATCAAAAACAAAAGGGAAGCCAGATTGGCCATATTCGCCTTGGGTAGCGTTGGCTGTATTGGCCTTGAACGAGGAAACAAAACCAAGTCCGTGGCCTATCTCATGCAAAACCACGGTGACAAAGTCAAATGAACCACTTACTGGTCGTGCATCAGTCCTGTAGTTCCATCGTATGGTTTGATTAATGGTAATGTTGATGTCCGTTTCTCTGTTATTCAATTCGGCGCCTCGGATGGATTCTGCAAGGGCTACCGGGTACCAAACGGATCGGAACGGTGCATTCGGGAAGTCACGAAATATACGGGTGGCACCCGAGGAGGCTAACGTTGTAGAGGCCAAAGTACTAAAAGTTACTTTGATCCGAATGGGTACCGAGGAAACCAGCATTTTTCCCCAAATTTCCATGGCAAAGGCAAAGGCTTCTTGGGCTTCGGCAGGGACATTTTCATAGGTAGCTTCAAAACTTGCTGTGGTAGCAATCCGGGCTTGAGGTGAGGGGAAATTCAAGGAAGTATGGGCATCAAGGAATGTGGCTGGACAAGAGATCGGCTCCATAACCTCAGAAACCATTTGACCATGTCCCAAAAAGTGCCCGAATAGTATACAAATCAATCCAACCCTTTTTATCATACCCAGCAAAGAATTATCTTTATGTAACATACGAGCTAAATTCTATTTTTGTAAGTCTTAGATGGGTATAATTTCAAAAATACTTATGAAAATCAAGAATATCTACCGTATTTCAACGATTATTTTGCTTATTTCTTTCGGATTAAACCTATGAATTTTACGAATCTAACCCAAATACCCGGACAACAACGGGTTGTTATCGAAAATGTCTCCCCTCAACTTTCGGAAGGCCGTTACGCTGTCAAGCGTGTTGAAGGCGATGTGTTGCATGTTGAAGCCGATATTCTCATTGATGGGCACGACTTAATTGGTGCTCGACTTTGGTTACTCGATACAGTAGATGCTCCTCTGTTGGAGATCCCTATGTTTCCTTCTCAAAATGACCGATGGAGAGCAAAATTAAGTCTTCCAAAAGGGGGTGGATATACCTTTCAGATCGAAGCTTGGGTCGATCATGTGGCGACTTGGCAACATGAAGTTGAGGCCAAAATAAAAGATGGTCAACATTTGCAGGTTGAGTTATTGCAAGGGATTTTGTTTTTAGAGGAAATGCAACAACGGGTGCTGGATGATTCGACAAACCAAAAAATAAAAGAAGCGATTGCTGTTTTGAAGGATCCCAAGCGGTATGATCAGGCGATTGCGTTGATTTTGAGTGACGACATGTCGCTCTGGATTCGGACCTATCCAGCAAAAACACAAGCTACACGCTCTAAACTTTATCCGATTTGGGTGGATCGTAAGAAAGCCAATTTTTCGGCGTGGTATTCCTTATTTCCACGCTCCACATCGCCCACCTACGGCCAGCACGGGACATTTCGGGATGTGGAGGCTTTATTGCCTCGGATTCAACGCATGGGGTTTGATGTGCTCTATGTGCCACCCATTTCCCCGATTGGGGAAACATTTAGGAAAGGAAAAAATAACCGTACCGTTTGTCAACCCGGCGAACCGGGTGTCCCGTATGGTATCGGTTCAGCCTTGGGTGGACATACGGCGATCCTTCCCGAATTGGGGACGTTAGAGGAGTTAAAATCACTCATTTCAGCATGTCATGTGCATGGTATGGAATTGGCTTTGGATTTGGCTATTCAATGTTCTCCGGATCATCCTTGGGTGACGGAACATCCGGATTGGTTTAAAATTCTTCCGGATGGTACGATACGGTATGCGGAGAATCCACCAAAAAAATACCAAGATATCTACCCCATCAATTTTGAAACGTCCGATTGGCAGAATCTTTGGCAAGCGCTAAAGGAGATTATTTTTACTTGGGCATCGTGGGGTGTTCGAATTATTCGCGTTGACAATCCTCATACCAAAAGTTTTCATTTTTGGGAATGGGTCATTGCCGAGACTCACCGGGAATATCCGGATATGATCTTTTTATCAGAGGCCTTTACCAAACCTAAGGTGATGCAGCAGTTGGCTAAAATTGGATTCACCCAATCCTATACCTATTATGTTTGGCGTACTACGCGAGCGGAACTAACAGAGTATATGACCGAACTTACTCAATCCGACATGAAAGAGTATTTTCGACCTAATTTTTGGCCGAACACGCACGATATCAATCCCTACATTTTACAATCAGGGGATGAAAATCAATTTTTAGTCCGCTATTTTATGGCGGCGACATTGACGAGTAATTATGGAATATTCGGACCTTCCTATGAATACCTGTATCACGCAGCCAACGCACCCAAAGAGGAGTATTTGAATTCGGAGAAATACGAGATTAAGTGGTGGGATTGGTCACATGAAAACAAATTGACGTACATCATCACAGAAGTCAATCGCATACGAAGAGAAAATACGGCGTTTCATGCAACTCAAAACTGGCATTTATGTGTTACGTCCAATGAGCAGTTATTTGCTTATTTGAAAGTGGCTGGGGATGGCAACCGCGTGCTTTGCGTCGTTAATTTGTCAGGTTCGCATCGTCAGCAAGGGTTTGTTCGGCTTCCGTTGGCCAAAATTGGAAAAAACCCTTGGGAGACATTTCGAGTTCATGATCTATTGACGGGTGCTCAGTACGATTGGCAAGGGGAGGAGAACTTCGTTGATTTGGATCCTTATATTTTGCCTTTTCATTTATTTCGAATAGAAGATTAATTTACCACATATGTTATCAGACTTCGGCTTTTTTCTGCTTTTCATTTTAGGAGCTTTGGGTTTATTTACCTTGGTGATGGGTATTGCTTGGTTCATTCGTCCAAACCGGCCCAATGCAAGTAAGTTAACGGCCTACGAATCCGGCGAAGAGTCGGAAGGGAATACCCATGTACGTTTCTCCATTCGGTATTATGTTGTCGCGCTAATCTTCGTTTTATTTGAAGTAGAATTGCTTTTTCTTTTCCCTTGGTCAACTGTTTTTAGTGATCCTATTTTATTGGCTGAAACCCAGCAAGCCTGGGGTTGGTTTACCTTAGCCGAGGTGGTCATATTTGTATCGGTTTTGGTGGTTGGCTTGGTCTATGCTTGGGCACGAGGTTTTTTGGATTGGGAAGTGCCTGCTCCTGAGGTGGATTTGCCACCTGTGACCATCCCAGATGATCGTTATGATGCCTTAAATCAAAAATACAAACAACATGAACTTAGAAAGTCTACCCGCCAATGAGCGCATCAAAAGTGCGGAGGGTGAGGTTATATTAACGAACTTGGACGAATTAGCCAATTGGGCTCGTGCCAATTCCCTTTGGCCGTTGGGTTTTGGGCTGGCGTGCTGTGCCATTGAAATGATGGCTACATACGCCTCACATTATGATTTGGAGCGGTTTGGGATTTTTCCTCGCAATTCTCCCCGACAGTCGGATTTAATTATTATTTCTGGTACGGTAACCTTCAAAATGGCGGATCGCATTAAGCGGTTGTATGATCAAATGCCTGACCCTAAATATGTCATTTCAATGGGATCATGTTCTAACTGCGGGGGGCCGTATTGGGAGCATGGCTATCATGTTGTGAAAGGTGTAGATCGTATTATTCCGGTGGATGTCTATGTGCCCGGATGCCCCCCCCGACCTGAGGCGTTATTGGGTGGAATTTTGAAGTTACAAGAAAAAATAGCACAACAAAATCGGGCCGAATGGCAGGCAAATCATGACGATAGAAGGTAATATACTGGATGTAGTTCAGGAACGTCAATTCTTCGGGGCGATTCATTGGAACGATGGGGTTATTCAACAAATCGATGTATTGGGTGAAATTCGCACGGATTCTCCATGGATCACGCCTGGGTTTGTGGATGCCCATGTGCATGTAGAAAGTTCGTTACTTCCACCAGGTGAATTCGCTCGGATGGCTGTGGTGCACGGAACAATTGGGTCGGTTTCTGATCCGCATGAAATAGCCAATGTTCTGGGGGTTGCTGGGGTTGAATTTATGTTGGATGAAGCAGCGAAAGTGCCATTTAAATTTTGTTTTGGGGCACCTTCCTGTGTCCCCGCTACACGATATGAAACCGCCGGTGCTGAAATCTCCGTTGCGGATGTGGAGGCCTTACTGGATCGACCAGAGATTGGTTATTTGGCGGAAATGATGAATTTTCCGGGGGTACTTCATCAAGATCCTGACGTCCTGGCCAAAATTGATGCAGCCCAGAAAAAAGGAAAGCCAGTGGATGGCCATGCGCCCGGTTTACGTGGCGATGCGGCGAAGCAATATGTAGCTGCCGGTATGTCAACCGATCATGAGTGTTTTACAGCGGAAGAAGCGGAGGAGAAGTTGAATTTGGGGATGAAAATCCTGATTCGGGAAGGTAGTGCCGCAAAAAACTTTACTGCCTTAATCCCTTTGGCGGTAACTCGGGGGCAAGAGATGATGTTTTGCTCAGACGATAAGCATCCAGATAGTCTGTTGGAAGGGCATATCAATCAATTGGTGGCCCGCGCTATTCAGTTTGGCGTGGATCCTATGATCGCATTTCAAATGGCCTCACGTAATCCGGTACGTCACTATGCGTTGTCTGTGGGGTTGCTCCAGCCTGGTGATGCGGCAGATTTTGTTATCGTGGATCAACTTGAAACGTGCCAGGTTGAGTCCACGTATATTGGTGGCGTTTGTGTTGCACATCAAGGGAAATCCCTGCTTTCGCCAGCGTTAGCTCAGCCTGTGAATCGCTTTGTTTCGCGGGTTGTATCGCTATCCGATATCCAGTATGAAGTCAAGGCCGAGGATACTGAATGTCAAGTCATTCGGATTCTTGATGGTCAGTTGATTACAGAAAATGTAGGTTATCCGCTTGAGGTTATTCAGGATACTTCCCGGGATATTCTCAAGTTAGTGGTTGTGAACCGATACCACGATGCGCCGCCTGCTGTTGCTTTTGTGGAGGGTTTTGGCCTACTACAGGGAGGGTTAGCTTCCTCGGTAGCGCATGACTCGCATAATATTGTGGCAGTTGGAAAAACTGATGAGGATTTGGTTAACGTCATTCAGGCCGTTATGCAGGAGGAGGGTGGTTTAGCCTTATCGTGCGAGGATGTACGCGCGGTATTGCCCTTACCCATTGCGGGATTGATGAGCGATCAAGACGGGTATTCGGTAGCGGCAAAGTATAGTGAATTAGATGATTTAGCTAAAAATAAACTTGGAAGTACCTTAGTTTCTCCATTTATGAGCCTTTCTTTTTTAGCCTTGTTGGTCATTCCCTCGCTTAAACTTAGTGATCTAGGGCTTTTCGATGGAGATTCATTTACGTTCACTCGCCCTACGCGTTAAATTCAACCGGCTTATAGTGCGTTTCATTGTACGATGAAGGGGTTTTATCCTTTATCGTACTTTTTTTTTGGTGATATCGCATGAGAGTATTTACCTTTGTACCTAAACTAATTTTATTTAATTAATCAATTTATTTTATGAAGAGAAATCTTTTTACCGTAGCCATGGTTTTTTTACTCTCATTTGGATCGCAAGCCCAAGTTGTTCGGGCCTCTTTATTGACTGGAGTTGGCCTGCGATCATCAAGCAGTTCTGCCAATGTTACATGGCATATTTTGGATCTTTCCTATGCACCTAAACCTAATTTTGATGCAGGCATTTATTTTGATTTAGGTGCTGGAGGGAGTGGGTCGGCTGACGGTTCAGGTTCGGTCAAAGCTGGTGCTATGTATGGTGTACAAGGGAAATACTATTTTTTAACGAACACATTCAAGCCTTTTGTTGGATTGCAGGCTGGTCTTCAAACCGGTGGAGGTTTAAATGTCGACATGAATAGCAATGTTCAAGAAGTGGAAGCGGGTACCAAATTGCAAGTCACACCCCAGGCTGGATTTCGGGTCGGACCTTTGAATGTTTGGACCTCGTACCGAAGTGGCTGGGGATTAGGCTTTCATGGTGGACTGGTTTGGGGTTTTGGTAATTTTAAATAATAGTTTTCATTTTCTGAGCAGCCGCATGTAAGCCGGTCATTGGAAAATAATTCTAAAAGGTAATGTGTACTTGATTTTACAGAGATAAACCTGTAATTTGTACGCATTACCTTTTTTATCGTGGATACAACTTCGACCGCTACCCAAGCGATGTTACAAGGTGCAACGGAAAGCATTGTTTGTCTTTCACCTCGTCTGGAGGTGATGGCATTCAATGAACCTTTGCGTTTAAATTTCATGGATTTGTATCAGAAGCCTATTCAGGTGGGTGATGACTACCACCAGTTTCTTTTACCCGGCACGGAATCTCGTTTTATGGAATTGTTCAACACCGCTTTGCAGGGTGAACGGGTTAATTACCGGGATCGTGTCTGGATTTGGGGTCGTCATGTTTGGTATGAATCCCATCTTGTCCCCTATCAAGATGACATGGGAAATGTGTTGGCAGTGACGATTACATTTCGCGATGTAGACCTCGAGCGTCAATCCATAAAGAAGGCGGATCGATTGGCAACGACGTTGCAGGCTATTTTTGAAAATACTAAAGATGCTATCCTGTTACTCGATCCGGATTTTAAAATAATCAATTGCAATTCGAGGGCTCAGTATAGTTTTCAGCTGGCGTCAAATCAAATTCCTCAAGTTGGCGACGATCTTCGGCCCTATATTTTTAAAGGTCTTGAGGAGGTTTTTCTGGAACGATTTCAATGGGCATTGAATGGAAAGGGGTCGGTGGTCGAGGTAGCCGCGCAGAGCTTTGATGGACAAACGTTTTGGTTTCAGACCAAATTTAACCCTGTTTACACTGGTAAAGACACTCTATTGGGCGTTTCTCTTTTTGCCCGACCCATTACCGATAAAAAAAAGGCAGAAATTGCATTGCGTGAGAACGAGGAACGTTTTCGAAAAGTGATCCAATCTTCTCCATTAGCCATTTTTATTTTAGATGATGATTTAAATTGGTTGGAAATTAATCAACAGGTAACAAAAGCATACGGATATACATTAGAGAATCTGCAAGGGGTGTCCATCTCAACGCTATTTCCCTTACATGCCGATACCTTGATCCAATTCGCTCTCGAACCTTTTCAAGAGGGGCAATCCCCTAAAGTTTTGGCAGGAAAAGAAGCTTTAGTTTTGTGTAGTTATGAACAAATATGGTATCCTGTGGAAGTTAGTTTGAGTGCGTTTCAGATTAACCAACAAAAGCATTGGGTCATGGTTGTTCAAGATATTTCTAAACGAGAGGCAGATGCGCGGTTGATTTCTGAGCAGTACCAAAAATTATCTCAAATTGCGTGGAAACAATCCCATATCATTCGGTCATCGGTTACAAAAATAGCCGGGATTGTTCATATTCTTGAACGAGATCAACAGATGAGTGAGGCCGAACGAAATGTATGGTTAAGCCACCTCCGCGAAAGTACCAATGAACTTGATCTGTACGTGCAAGAAATTATTCAATGGACGAGATAACCTGTCTCAAACCTGTATTTCGGGCTCCATATATCTTTGTCACTTGTAAGGTTCTTTATGATTAAACTCATTCTTTTCTCCTACTTTTCCATTTACCTTTCGTAAAAATTCACCTAAAGGTTGAGAAGTATGAAAAAGAATATGGGTTCTACAGACAAATTTGTCCGGTTATTGGTTGCAGTTGTTGTTGTATATTTGGCGTATTCGGGTACAATCCCCGCTATGTATGCTTGGGTAGCGTATGCCGTTGCCGCTATTTTTACATTAACAAGCTTTGTCTCTTTTTGTCCACTGTACACGCTTTTTGGGTTTTCAACTTGTCGACGTTGATTACCCGCGCATCGTCGCTTGAGTTGGTGTAATATCCAACTGCACCAAGCGTCCAAGCGGAAGCGCATAGTTTTGTTTGGTATGTCCGGCGGGAAAGTTGCAGACTACGGGAAAATTAAATTTGGCAACATGAGAAAATACAATGTCCTCAGCGGTTTTTCCAAAGTTGGAGGCAGGGTCTTTCATGTCTGAAAATTGACCTAAGATTAGCCCCGCTAAGTTTTGTAATTTCCCGGCACGTCGCAATTGGACCATGTAGCGATCAAGTGCGTAATGTGCTTCTCCTACATCTTCCAGAAACAAAATTTTTTGATCGAAGGAAAAATCGGAGTTACTACCTAGTGAATGGGCGAGAAGGCAGAGATTTCCACCCACAAGCGGTGCTTTTATAGAACCAGTTCGGATAGGTAAGTCCTCCATTTCCCAAGTGTAATTAAAGGACTCTCCCCACAGGAGGTGTTTTAATGTCGTGGTTGAGTAGGTATCTTGAAAAAAAGTACTCGGCATTGGGCCATGGATACTTTGGTAACCTAATCGTTGAAGTGTGCCATGCAGCGCAGTGATGTCCGAAAAGCCGACAATCCACTTGGGACTTTTTTGAAAGAGGTAAAAATTGAGATCATCCACTATTCTGGAACTTCCATAGCCACCTCTTGCTGAAAATATAGCTTTAACCCGTGGGTTATCGAGCATAGATTGAAGGTCTCGTTGTCGAACCTCATCCGGTGCACTGTAATTGAAGTGGGATGAAAAAACAGATTCTCCAACAATGACTTCAAGGCCCCATTGGTTTAGGAGATCAATGGCCCGGTGCACGGCTTCGGGCTTTACTCGACTAGCCATGGCCACGATACCGACGGTATCACCGCGTTTTAAGGCTGGAGGTGGAAAAACTCCTAATGACATAAGCACATTATTTAAAGACAATATCGTCTACTAAAGGATCTTCAGTAAAGGAATTTAGCTTTTCGATAAGTTTGGTTTTGGCGAGACTTAATTCGTGCCGCAGGGCACTGGATTCCAAGGTAATGAATAGCGTTTTACCTTGCATGCTGAGATTGCTGGTTCTTCGCGCTATGGGTGCCCCCATAATCGATTCCCAGTGGGCCATGAGGTAGGTTTGATTGTATTTTTCTTCCAAACGGTACGCCTTTAAGAAGCTCGATAGAGCATCTTTGAGCGGTTGCGATTTGGTTTTTCGGGCACTGGACGACATAGGAATGGATAAAAAGACGCCCTTTCGAGCGTCTTTTTATTTATTTTTTGCGCGAGATAGCTGATTTTTCGAAAGTTAAACGAGCACCGCCACCTGGTGCAATGGTAACTGAGGTTTCGTCTTTTTCGATCACTTTTCCATGTAGACCACTCATGGTGATCACTTCATCACCTACTTTGAGTTCGTCAACCATTTTTAATTGCTCCTTTTGTTTTTTTTGTTGGGGACGAATCATGAAGAAATACATGACGACGAACATTCCCCCCATCAGAATGAGGAAGCTAAAATTCCCGCCGGAGGCAGCTTGCAATAGAATCATATTTTCACGAAGTTAAAATGCTAAATTACGCTTTTTCTTTGATTTGGGCCATAAGGTTCTCAACGTCTTCCAAAAGTCTTTCTGCTTTTTGACGAGCCTCATTGACGACTTTTTGCCCCTCAGCTTTGGCTTGGCTATCGCCACCTGCCATTTCCAAGGCTACTTCATCACCTCTTTCAATGAGGTCTGCGATAAAGCTTTTCAGTTGTTCTCGGTATTTGTTCAATTGCGACGACAATTTATCCCGAGTAACTTCACCTTTTTCTGGGGCATACAAAATCCCAAGAACTGTGCCGGCAGCAACGCCGGCTAAAAAGGCGACAAATGTTTTGGTGGATTGACTCATGTTGATTTACCGATTATCGAGCATTCCTCTGCCAGTTTTGACTAGCATACCTTGCTCGGTGAGTTGTTTTGAAATTTTATCTAAAACGCCGTTCACAAAATTACCACTTTTTTCGGTACTGAATTGCTTAGCTAATTCGATAGTTTCATTGATCGTAACTTTAACGGGCACATCTTTAAAGTGAACCATTTCTGCTGTGGCCATAATCATCAACAAACGATCAGTTTCCGGCATTCTTTCCATTTCCCAATTCTTCAAAACAGGGAGTAGTATTTTGATCCATTTATCCTCATGCGTGACAGACGCGGAAAATAAATTTTTGAAAAATGTTTTTCCATCATCCCATAAGGTACCTAGCTTTTCGATTTCGATCTTTTGACTTTCCAAATAGGGCTGAAACGTGTGCACCAGCATAGCGCGTAATACCTCCCGATCTTCTGACCAGAAAAGGTGGTATCGATCAAAATATTCATCCAAAACCTCGTTTTTTAGCAATATATTTTTAATCATATATTTAATCAAAACGAAATCATCTTCTGCCGTATGGTTGGTTACAGCACAATATTGACGGTATTGGTTATTCGGTAGAATGTGTTCTTTAAAAAACTTGGTCACAAATGATTTTTCATCCTCCCATGAGGCTTTGCGTCGCATGACTAGATCCTCATAGGCTTCATCTTTGGCTAGGGCTTGGATCAAGCGATTGTCAGCCAGCGTAGATTGATCGAATGGATCTCGGAATTGTTGAGCTCGTTCAGCAAGTTCGGTCAACAAAGCAAGTAAGAAGGCATAAACATCGTATGTTTTTTCGATCCACAAGGGGTAATGCCCCATTAAATAATCAAAATCTGCTTTATTTCGATTGTTGAATGATTGAAAAGCTTGCTTTACGGCACGTTGGATATCCTCAGGGTATTCTTCCTCTTCAGAGGATTCAGCTATTGGGCGAATGGAGGTCAATTCTTGAAAAAAGGCTAGGGATAATCTTTTTTTACCCTCGAGCATTTTCTTATCCTGAAATTCCATGGAATTTAGGTTGGGGGAGAAGTGCTTTTCCAACATGTCTTGAGAAAGCAATAAATTAGCGGCTTTTGCCCTGTGGTAGGCATAAAGTGCCTGTAATGTACGCGTCCGGATTTGTCTGCGGGTCAACATAGATGTCAAAGAACTTTTTTCAAGCTGCAAAGATAGGAAATTGCGTTTGAATGGCCTAATTTGGCATTTTATTAACCCATTTTTTGTTCAGTTATCTCGCCCTACCTCATGAATCGTTTCTTTACTTATTTGCTTTTGTTTTCTTTTTTATTCCCACTTTTGGGTAAATCTCAACTGTATTCGAAAGCACAAGTGGTTGAAGATATGGCCATTTTAAGGGCTAGACTGGATAAAATTCATCCCAATCCCTATTATTACTCTAGTCGAGAAACATTGGATTCGATTCAACAACAAATTGTATCTCGCCTACCTGATCCGATTTCTCGGGCCGACGCTTATGTGGCGTTGTCCTCCTTGATGTCTCGCGTGCAGGATGGTCATACGGGTGTTTATCTTCCCAAGAAAACATTTGGAAAAAATCCAAAAACAATCCCTTTGTTTATGAGAAAAGTAGATAATGCGTATCGATTATCGTATAATGCCACACCTGATTCCACTTGGATTCGTGCCTCTGAGGTCATTTCAGTCGCTGGTGTACCCGTTGAGGATTGGGTTGATTTGTTCACACAGTTCATTGGGGATGATGCCGATAACCCGTATGCTAATAGTTACTACCCTGTGGCAAACTTTAGTGCGTACCTTCTTCGGATGTTGGGTCCGCAAGACTCAGTGGAAGTAGTCGTTCGGGCGCCCAATACACAGAATTTGGAAAAAAGGTACATGCAGGCGCAAACATCGAAAGAAAGCATCAAATGGATCTCCAAACGCTACCCCAACGCACTGAAGAAAAATTTCCGGTATTCGGTGGTTGATTCTACCGCCCGGCTGGCAGTGCTTGAAATTTCCTCTTTTTCACTATCTGGCAAGTTTTTGGACTTACCTCAGTTTAAATTCAAGCGTTCACTGAAGAAATCTTTTCATCAAATTGAACGAGATTCCATTCAGAATTTAGTCTTAGACCTGCGCGGAAATGGGGGAGGCTTTATTCCCAATATTACGCGCTTGATGCGATACATAAGTTTAGAGCCATTTTCATTGCTTGAATCCATACGATTCAAACGCTCTGCTTTTTGGACAACAGCCATGCCAGAGAGTATTTTGGGGCCCTTATTTGTTCGATTGGCGTATAAGCGTCGTGGGGATTATTTTGTGCGTTACAGTGGTTACAAGCAAACTAATCCAATTTCTACTCATCACTATTCCGGTAGATTGACGGTTTTGATGGATGGAGGTAGTTATTCGGCGACAACTTTTACCATCGGATTACTTGCAGATCAGAAGCGGGCCCAATTTATCGGAACGCGACCAGGTGGGATAAACTGGGGGAGCTTTGCTGGGTCTTGGCAAGATAAGAAATTACCCAATACCCGTTTAAAGACCCACATCCCGATTTATCAATTGGTTCACAGGTTACCTAACCACTCGGTATCAACGCCTTTCGTGGAACCTGACTTTTGGGTTCAACCTTCTGAACTCGAATTTATGCTGCGTCGGGATGGTGTGCTTGAATTTGTCAAACAACTTCATGGGGTTTCTACTGCCAAACCTCAAAATGGGTTAGGTCGTCCGAAAAACTTGTAAAAATGGCAGGGAATCCCGGTTTGATATATCCAATTTGATCCGACTTTTGGATAGCCAACGCTGGCCTTGAGGTGCACATTTCAACCGCGGTTTGTAGGGGGATGTCCAACTGACGTACGGCATTGGTTAGCATTTCGGGTAAACTAAGTGCGCCCCCTGCTAAGTTACCTTCTGAATTTACATAAGCTGCGCCCTTCAGTTGAGCATCAAATTCTTCCCAAGTAAAGTGTAATTTTTCCTTTCCCAAAAAGAGGGCATCGGAAATCAAAAATAACCGATCGGGTTTGGCTCGGTAAGCTACCCGTGCAGCTTCCCAGTGGCAATGAATACCGTCTAGAATGATGGGTGCCCAAATTTCGGGATCTGCTAATGCCGCCCCGACCAACCCAGGAGATCGATGGTTCAGGCTCGACATGGCATTGTATAAGTGGGTGACACACGTTATACCAGCTGAAAATCCCAGAGTGGCTTCCTCCCAAGCGGCGTTGGAATGGCCTGCTGATAGGATGATCCCATGGTCTTTCAGCCGTTTGATTTGGTTTAGCGTGAATAACTCCGGGGCAATGGTCATGAGCGCAATCTGGTCATCTGCAAAGGACAAGAGTTCCTCAATAAGCTCGTCTGTTGGTTCCAGAAGATACTTTTCAAGGTGGGCACCTCGTTTTTCAGGTGATAAAAAGGGTCCTTCGAGGTGCATGCCCAGAAGGCCAGATTCTGGAAATTGTCCCAGAAAATCCCGGATAGCTTCAACGCCTTTTCGAATGGTTGAAAAATCGGAAGTAATTAAACATGGAAGAAAAAATGGGGTTCCGGACGCAACGGATGCCTTGTAGATATCGATTAATGTGTCAAGGGTAGGCGATTCTGTGAAATGTCCGTATCGGCCACCATTAATGTGCGTATCAAAAAAACCGGGGGCGATATTTTCCACATCAAAAGGTCCTTGGGTTCGGTGAACAGAAACCACCCGACCTTTTTCAATTCGAATTTCCTGATGATTTAGGACCGTTTGACCGGTATAAACTCGTTTAGCGCGTAGCATGGTAAAATCAGTCATAGTTTATTTGTTTTTCCAATGCCCTATCCCGATACATAGGCCTAGAAGAGGGGAAAGGCTGGTGAAATTTCCGGCAGTGCGGTTGTATTGTGTTAAAGGTTCTTCCCATGGTTGAGATGAACTAAGACCTTTGTTTCGATTCTGAAGGTGACGAATGCCTAAGCCAACATAAAAATCCAGCGAAGGGGCGTCCGGGTTCATTAATGTCCAACCCACCATGGCATGCCCCGCCAAACCATGCACTTGGAGTTTGAAATGGGCTATTTCACCCGAGTTATCTCGTATAAATGCATGTTTGTCCTCCAATGTATATTTGTACATGCCCTCAAAACCGATATAAAAATTGTTTTTCTTTCCTCCCTGAAAGGGGGTTAGGTATTTTTTGATACCTACTTTACCTTGAATAGTTCCTTGAATATCCCGATTCGGGAACAAGATATGGTGTCCAATACCAAGCGAGGTCGTCCAACTGGTTTGGGGCGTGAGAAATTTTTCAAATTGAAATTGAATAGTGGGATCCAAGTAGGCTAAATGTAAGGGAGAATAGCGTATGGCCCATGAAGGAGGCCTTTCTTGCGCCTGTAACGGCGGTATCACGAGGACCAATAGCAGGATGAAAAGGCGCATGACTAGAAATTTGGATTTTCTAAGTTACAAAGAACCCTCGGGGATAACAAACAAATCAGCGGCAATTCGGTCAGCGAAAAGCCACTGGTCAGTTGGAATTTTCAACGCATTTTTTTCCATGAATACGTGCCCAAGTTTTAGGTTTCGTTGCAATTGTTCTTCAAAGTCCTTTGGTAATTGCTTATTTTCCCAAACTTGTTTTAACGCATGCAATGAGACGCCCCACTGGGTTCGTAATCCAGTCAATAACAATTCATTAAAGCGATCAAATGGGGTAAGCTCTTCTATTTCTTGAGGTAGTGTTTCGGATTGAATGGCTTTGAGGTATTGGATGTTATTGGGCACGTTAATATACCGGGAGCTCCCATCATACGAGTGCGCCGAGGGGCCTATGCCCAAATACGGTTTTCCCTGCCAATACGCTGTATTGTGGCGTGCATATTGGCCGGGAAGAGCGAAGTTCGAGACTTCATACTGCTCGTAACCTGCCTGTTTCATGCCTTTTTGCAAGAGGTCAAATTGCGCCGCTGGAAATGCATCATCCACGGGGGGTAGTTTCTTTTTTTCGGTCCAATTCCCAAATACAGTCTTTTCCTCAATGGTTAAACAGTAGGATGATATATGGGGAACCTGTAAATTCAGGGCTATTTCAAGATCATTTTCCCACACCTGATGCAAAGCAGGCATACGGTCCACGATTCCTTTTTTGATGGCTTTTTGGTAAGCCCAATCCGGGGGAATGCCGTACATTAGATCAATGGTTAATGATGAAAAACCAGCATCTTGAGCCAGCTTAACACAAGATAACGCATGATCTGCAGTGTGTATGCGATTCATGAAAGCTAAGGCAAACGGATCAAAAGTTTGAATTCCGAGACTTAGCCGATTGATTCCTGCTTTCTCCCAAATTTTCAGTCGGTCAGGGGTGATATCGTCTGGATTTGCTTCCAGCGTTATTTCGGCGTTCGGCGAAATGGCATACAAACGATGCAGAGTGTCGAAGATATCATGCAATTCGTTGATATTCAAAAGAGAAGGGGTACCTCCTCCAAAATAAACAGTTTCTAACGTACGGTTAGGGAGAAAGTCAGCACGTAATTCTATTTCTCGTACCATAGCTGCAGTCATTTCAGCTTTTCGGCTGAGTTGCGTACTGAAATGAAAGTCACAGTAATGACATGCTCTGCGGCAGAAAGGTACGTGAATATACAAATGCATAGCGTATCGTCCTAGGCTGGTTTAGAGCCAATGAAGAAGAAGTCGATGCAATGCGCGGGGTCGTCACTGAGGTAATGGTCATCCCAACGAATGGAGGCAGCTAGGCCATCCGATTCTTGAAAGAGGTTATTCCGGTTGAATCGATTGAGGAATTCGTACGGAATGCGCAATAGCCAACCCGGAAGCCGATGTTGCAAGCCCAAAATGTCCCATTTCATAATTTTTTGAACGGAGACTTTGTTTTGCTCATAGTAGGCCCAGACTTTATCATTCCCCCCAACACCATAGGTTTCAACTGGGTGAAAATAGGCCTCCATTAAACTCTTGAGTTCAGCAAGGTTATATTCTCTGACGTGCCACGGGTTCCGAGAAAGTGAATAGTTGCGATTGACCGTGGTTAAAAAAATTTGACCACCAGGTTTTAATACCCGGTAGGCTTCTTTCAAAAATTCTCGATCATTTTGAATATGTTCAATGACTTGGAATGTCACCACAAAGTCAAAGTGATTATCCGGAAACTCGGCCAAGGAAGGCAGGTCCACCGTATTAAAATAATGAGCGGGATATTGCTTTTGAAGGGCTTGAATAAGATCCGTGTTCTTATCAAGTCCGGTTAGATGCTGGCAATTGGCCATTAACTTTTCTACGCCCCGACCCCAACCACATCCAAGCTCTAAAACTTTGCCTGAGATACGTTTGGCTGCTTCTTCATAGGGGAAGTAAAGACGTTGATGAACAGGATTGTCTGAGGGTATTTCAGCGCTGGTAATTTCGGTTGTTGCGTAGGCCATACAAAGTACAATAAGACTGTAAAGCTAGGACTTTTCCGTTACATCTGCAACGATGCCCATAAAAGCGCCTTGGCTTTGTCTAGTTCATGTTGATCAATTAGGGCGGCAGCCTTCTGGTGAATGGACAATGCCGTGTGCATCGGTTCTAGGGTTGACATGGCTGCTTGTATTTCATCATGCGTGGGTGGTTGGCGTGTATTGGCGATCCGAGCTAATTGATTACCCGTTAATATAGGACTTGTTCGGATCGGCTCAGGCAACTGGTCAAATCCCATCCCGAGTTGACTCAATGGTTTTGGGATTTCAAAAAGTTGGTCGATTCGGGTCTTGGTGTACCAATTTTCACCCATTCGGGCTACAAGGTCGAGCTTGGTCGTATCTAGACTGCCGTCTGGGTGAGTCACCTCTGAATGAATATGTAGGGCTACAATCTCGACCATAACCAGCTGACCTGCACCTGCATGTTCGCCTAGTGAAATGATTTCCCGGACTTTACATTCAAAGCTTATGTTGGCCTCACCTACCCGGGGAGGTTTTACGCGGACTGACGGAACCTCAGTAAGTCCCGCCTTGGAAAACTCATTCACTCCTTTGGGGTATTCCGTGCTGCTTAACGAAGTCTGTTCTACCAAGTCAAAATGGACCATTTGAATGGTACATTCAGGGACTTCGTAAAGATTTTCAAGGGTTTGTTTGGCTTGATTATCTCGTATTCGCCGAACAGGCGAAAATAGTAAGATCGGCGGATTTGCACTAAAGACATTAAAGTAGCTAAATGGACTTAGATTTACTCGTCCCTCCGCATCCTGTGTGCTGACTAATGCAATCGGCCGAGGTGCCACGGCACTTTGCAGATACGCTTGCAAAGTGGCTGTAGGTAAATCCTCGGGAAAAAGTGTTTTTATATCTGAGGCCATGCGGGTACTAAGGTATTTTTAACTTCACCAAACGAAATAGGACCGAATGGGGTGTGCGCGGTTGCGCGGATGAGCAAAGTATCACCGTCCTCCAAAAAAGTGCGGGAAATGTTGGGTGCTATGTCGATTGGATTTTGTCCACCCCAGCTCAGTTCAAGCAAAGAGCCAAACGAGTCGGGGGTAGGGCCGGAAATGGTACCGGAGGCCATGAGGTCACCTACGCGCACATTGCAACCGTTAATGGTATGGTGCGCAAGTTGTTGGCGCATACTCCAATACAAATATTGGGTGTTGGAAGTCGAAATAACCTTCGATTCTCCTGAATTTGTGCGCAATTCTACTTCTAGATCTATGGCCACATGGGTGTTGCCTTGTTCTTGTAAATAGGGAAATACAGGTGGATGCTGTACCTTACCCGGGATGCGGCAGGGGTCTAAAACCTCTAAGGGTACAATCCAAGGCGAAACCGAACTTGCAAAATTTTTCCCTAAAAAGGGTCCCAATGGAACGTATTCCCATTGTTGGATATCCCGTGCCGACCAATCGTTGAATACCATCAATCCGAAAATGTACTCTTCGGCGTCATTTGTTGAAATTGGGTTTCCCAATTGACTATCTTTTCCGATAACAAAGGCCATTTCAAGTTCAAAATCCATCCGACGCGAGGGGCCAAAAGTTGGGGATTCAGCCCCTTTAGGGAACATTTGACCCATGGGACGACGGATAGGGGTACCCGACACCACAATGGACGAAGCACGTCCATGGTAGCCAACCGGAAGATGTTTCCAGTTGGGTAAGAGCGCATTTTCCGGATCTCGAAACATCTTCCCTACATTGGTGGCGTGATCCTCACTGCTGTAAAAGTCAGTGTAGTCACCAATCGCTAGGGGAAGGTGAAGTGTGACGTCGGTTTGCGGCAGTAGTACCTCTGTGATCATTCCTTGCAAAGGATGACAAGAGTCTTCAAACAGCTGTTGGACCGCAGCTCTTACATGTTTATGTGCCTCTTTCCCCAAGGCAATATAAGCATTCGCTACAGGTTGATCGAATATGGATTCAAAACCTGATCCAAACAACCCTGCTTTTTCTAGGGCTACTAAGTTAATCACATAGGATCCCAAGGCAAATGTGACCTGCTTCGGGCCATCAGCGGCTAGGCTATATACCCCTACAGGAAGATTGTGTAAACCAAAACCGGTCTCGGCAAATGTAGCTATCATGATTCAATCCAAGATTTATAGTAGAGTTGATCGTCCAAAGCCAATGCAGCCTTGGTGACTTGTAAAGGGCGGAAGGTATCGACCATTACGGCATATTCCTCTGTTCCTTTTTGGCCAATACTGCGTTCATAAGCGCCCGGTGCTGGTCCGTGTGGTATACCTCCCGGATGCAAGGTAATATGTCCACGTTCAATGTTATTTCGGGACATGAAATCACCTTCAGCGTAATAAATTACCTCATCGGAGTCGATATTGCTGTGGTTATAGGGTGCTGGGATGGCCTCGGGATGGTAATCATACAGGCGAGGGCAAAACGAACAAACCACAAAGGCACGGGTTTCAAAAGTTTGATGAACCGGTGGGGGTTGGTGAATTCGGCCAGTAATAGGCTCAAAATTATGAATAGAAAACCCGTAAGGAAAATTGTACCCATCCCAACCCACCACATCAAAAGGATGCGTGGGATAGACCAGAGTATGCAGGGTTTGCTGTTTCCGAATCTTCATGTAAAACGTACCCTGCTGATCATAGGTCTCTAAAGAATGAGGTAATTTATAATCGCGCTCGCAATACGGCGAATGTTCCAGCAATTGCCCAAAGTAATTTCGGTACCGCTTAGGTGTATAAATGGGTGAGTTGGAAATGACAATAAATAAGCGATTCGCTGGCGTATGAAAATGGATTTGGTAGATCATACCGCGCGGGATGACCAAATAATCGCCTGGCTCAAAGTCAATTTGGCCAACCAAGGTTTTTAAGATTCCGGTTCCTTCATGAACAAAAATCAATTCATCAGCATCCGCATTTTTATAAAAATAGTCGGTCAACGACTGGGTTGGAGCGGCAAGGACAATTTCAACATCGGCATTGCACAAGACCGTTACACGACTGTCTAAATAATCAGCGGTCGGGGGGACCTCAAAGCCTTTGAGTAATCGGGCGTGGATATTATGCGCCACGGCGATTTCCGGTGCTACAGAAACCGAGGATACAATTTCCTTCACCATAGTCGGGCGATGTACATGATACATCAAACTCGACATGCCATCAAATCCAATCGTCCCGAACAAT
>Ga0075154_10001008_pt1 | contig 21337 bp, 15 predicted proteins | sample JI71714BDNA_FD_70965 | JGI IMG/M metagenome (GOLD analysis project Ga0075154, IMG submission 70965) | Wastewater effluent complex algal communities from Wisconsin, to seasonally profile nutrient transformation and Carbon sequestration -... | ecosystem: Engineered > WWTP > Effluent > Algae...
ACTTCCACCGTGATTTTACGACCCTCTACGGCTGCCTCCAAGTATGGGCGCAGCGTCTGCTCCAGTTCGGGGCTATAGACCTCAGCAATACTCTTGAGTGCGGCGTTTTCGGTCTGTACGCCGCGTGAGCGGACTTCTTCGCCGTCCAAAACGAGGAAGCGAAGCTGCTTATTCAAAATACCCACATCGCCGTTGGGGAAATTCTGCGCAAGAGTGCGATAGAGCGCTTCGCTTTCGCGCAAAGCAAGGTTTGTATCGGCAAGCAGAGTAGTACGCTCTTGGACGCGGAACTCAAGCATTCTATTGAGCGTTTGTGTGTTTTCCATGGAGTGGCGAATGTTGTCCACCATCACATTGAAACTGCCCGCAAGCGAGCCAATTTCGTCTTTGGAACGAATCTCAACGGACTGCGTTACGTCGCCTTCGGCAACCTTCACGGCGGCGGCTTCCAGAGCGCGAATCGGGCGACTGACGCGCCGCGCAATCACGAGCGCAATTACCAAGACCAGCACCGATGCGCCTGCCATTGCTCCGACCACCCATTGCACAGAGATTTCGTAGATGTCGTCGCTCTCGCGGCTTGCGCGTGCGCTGCCGCGCGTGGTGTAGCGAGCTAGTTCTTGAAGTTTTTCGTCAAGTTTTGTATATATCAGGCGGGCTTCACCTTGCTGAATCACATTTGCTTCTTCCTTGCGGTTTTCCCGCGAGAGCGCCACCAGTCTGGAGCTTGCTTCGGCGTACATAGTGAAAAATCGTGTGATTTCATCGAAGCGCGAGGTTTCGCTTTGGCTGGTAATGTAATTGCGATAGCCTTGCGCTTCTTGCTCGAATCCCGCTGCTTCCTCGCTCACACGGCGCTCGACTTCATCAAACTTCGTGCTGTCCAGCGTGATGATATGTTTATTCACCCAATACCGATGCTCGGAAAGCCGAGTCTGGAGATTTGCTGCCCGCGTTACGCTAGGAAGCCATTTTTTGCGAATTTCGGTAGATTTCTTGTTGATTTCCGACATGGTGTACAAGCCGAAAATATTGGTGGCTACAAGTGCCACGAGCGCAAGACTAAAGCCAATAATGAGCTTCGGTGCAATGCGAAGATTATCGAACCACTTCATTGGAGAATGAGGTTTGGTGGATGATGGGCGAACTCACGGAAAAATAGCGAAGATACGGCGAGTATGCAAGACGGGAATGTGATTTGCAAAGAAAAGTCTGAAGAAAAGTCTTGGGTTTTTGTGCTGTTCTGGCTATAATGGCATAGGAATATTCACTCATTGTTTCTTCAAACGCCATGACCGACCAAGAACTCAGAGACCTTATAGGAAGCCTTGCGGCGGATACACAGCGCTACAAGGAAGAATTTGCTGCCGAGAGACAAAAAACGGAAGCAGAGCGCCGCAAAACCGAAGCAGAACGCCGCAGAACTGAAGCAGAGCGCCGCAAAACCGACAAGCAACTCCGCGAACTCGGCAAGCAAATCGGCGGCATCCATGATAAATTCGGCAAGTTTGCTGATGGCTTGATGCTGCCTTCGCTCAAACGGGTTGTCCGCAAAACATTTGGTGTTGAGGTGCTGGATTGGCACGTCGAGCGCGAGATGGCAGACGGGCGGCATATCGAACTCGACGCACGAGGATTGGTCAATGGTTCACGGAATATTTGTGTGGTGATTGAGGTGAAAAGTAATCTGAATCAGCAAGAATTATCCAAAGTCATAAAAAAAATGGACGATGTTCGTACATTCTTCCCGGAATATGCGTCTATGAAACTCTACGGTGTTATAGCCGCAATCCACACAAGCAGAGGTATTGAAGAACGGGTGTACAAAGCCGGATTCTATCTTGCACGGATGAGCGAAAAGACCTTTCGTTTGGACGTTCCGAAAGACTTTGTTCCAAAAGAATTTTAACAATTATGGTCGAACTCTTCAAAATATGGTTTATCAGCGTAACAATTATTGATTTGATTGATATTCTCATTGTTACTTTTACGTTGTACTTTCTCTACCAAACGGTGAAAAACACCGTAGCAGTGCAGATTTTCTACGCGATTGTGGTGATATTAGGAGTGTATTTTTTGACAGAGGCATTTCACCTGCGATTGCTGAACCTTATCTTGCGGACGCTGGGCGGCATCTGGCTTCTGGCGTTTGTGGTGCTGTTCTCGCAGGAAATACGGCGTGTGCTGTTGCTGATTGTGCGGTCTCCGATTTTCAGCGCCTTCACGCGCTCGCAGATGAACGAAACGTTGGATGAAGTAGCCCGTGCTGCCATCGAAATGTCAGAAAAGCGCACCGGCGCTCTTATTGTCTTTGCCCGCTCGACTAATATCAAAATGACCATTGAAACCGGCATCCCGCTTCAAGCACAGCTTTCCAAAGAACTTCTCGTCTCTATTTTTAATCCCAAGTCGCCGCTCCACGACGGCGCAATTGTCATTCAAAATGGTGTGATTGAGGCGGCGCGATGTATTCTTCCGCTCACGCTCACCACACGCTTTCAGGGCAAACACTTAGGAACGCGCCACCGCGCCGCAATGGGCATTTCGGAGCAAGCGGACGTGCTTGTGCTGGTGGTGTCGGAAGAAACGGGTAAAATCTCGCTTGCGGAAGAAGGCGCGTTTGTGCCAGGCGTAACGGCGGTGAATCTCTACGATATGCTTGCCGAGCGGCTTTCCGGCGGTCGGGCGCGAACTCAGGAAAAAGATTTGGCGCTGCTTGTGGAAGAACTACGCTCGGTCAATATGACGCTTGCCACCAAAGCCGAAGCCGCCGGAGAAACTACGGGAAAATCGAAACGATAGAGCACCAACGGCGCTTTATGCCTTTAGCTGCTCTTTCAAAAATGCTACTGTCCGCGCCCATGCTGTTTCGGCGGCTTGTTTGTTGTACCGCGCTTGGGAGGTGTCGTTGTTGAAAGCGTGGTTCACGCCTTCGTACAGATGGAGCGTATATTTTTTCTGTGCTTTTTTGAGTGCTTCCTCGAAAGCGGGAATCCCTGCATTGACGCGCTCGTCCAGTCCGGCGTAGTGCAGCAGAAGCGGTGCGGATATTTTCTCCACATCTGCTTTGGGCTGGCGACCATAATAAACCACTCCTGCCTTGAGGCTTGGTGCGTTCACTGCCAAATCGCCCACCGTCCCGCCTCCCCAGCAAAAGCCCATTGCGCCGACGTTGCCGTTGCTGCGAGGCTGCTTTGCAAAAAATGTTATGCCCGCCACGAGGTTTTGTATAGTTTCGGCAGCCACAAGTTTTCCTATCATCTCGCGTGCCGTGTCTTCGTTGCTTGGCGTGCCGCCCAGAGGAGAAAGCAGGTCGGTGGCAATAGCAAAAAAGCCTTCCAGCGCAATACGCCGCGTTACATCCTCAATGTGCGGATTCAGTCCGCGATTTTCGTGGATAACGAGCACCGTTGGCAGTTTGGAAGCGCCTTTGGGACTTGCTGTGTAAACCTTTACATCACCCGTTGCGCCTTTGTAGCTCGTGCGCTCGGTTTCAAGACGTGCGTCGTCAGGCGCAAGCTGCGCAGCATGGGCTTGATTTGCTTCCAGCAAGGGCACAAGCGCCATCGCCGCCGCGAGCCCGCCGGTCAGTTTGGCAAGGCGCTCCAGAAAGGTGCGGCGGTCAAGCGGTGCGTGGGTGTATTCGTCGTAGAGGTTGATGATGTCTTGGTTCATGGCGCAAAGTATTGATGTTTATAGAGGTATGTTGAATAGGCATATAAAATACACAAAAGCACCGAAAAAACGGAAACCTGAATCTTTGGAGGCTAACATTTTGCTGCTTTTCACGCTTTTTCGTATTTTGAGCCGCTAGAGTTTTCCGCCTCTCCATCACATTGTTTGCTGTTTCCCATGCACACACCGCTTTTTTCGCCCAAGTCTCTTCAAAGGAATTTCTTTCGCTCACTGCGAAAAAAATCGTAATTTTGGAGCCTCCACCGTAACCCATATCAACGGATAAAAATTTCTCATACTTCTTCATTTTTCAAGGAATAACGCCATGTCTGCCGTAGCAACAGCCCCAAAAACCAATGGCACTCACTCGAATGGTGCGCATCAAAATGGAAAAGCCCTCAAGCAAAGCGCCAACAACGCCTTCGATTACTACAACCTCGACGGCTTGTATTCCCCCGAAGAGCGTCTGATACGAGATACCGTGCGCTCCTTCGTGGATGATGAAGTGCTTCCTATCATCGAAGAACATTATCAAGCCGGAACCTTCCCGAAGCACCTTGCCAAGCGCATGGCAGAACTTGGTGTGTTCGGCATCACACTTCCGCACGAGTACGGATGTGCCGGGGCCAGCTACACCGCCTACGGACTGGCAATGCAAGAGCTTGAGCGCGGCGATTCCGGTCTGCGCTCCTACGCTTCGGTACAAAGTTCGCTCGTCATGTACCCGATTTATGCCTACGGCAATGAAGAGCAGCGCAAACACTGGCTTCCCAAGCTGGCTTCGGCAGATGCTATCGGCTGCTTCGGTCTGACCGAACCCGACCACGGCTCGAACCCTAACGGCATGATTACCAACGCTAAAAAAACCAGCAACGGCTTTCTGCTGAACGGCGCAAAAATGTGGATTACCAACGGTAATGTTGCGGATGTGGCTGTTGTGTGGGCAAAGTTGGACGGCGTTGTGCGTGGCTTCTTGGTTGAAAAAGGCACACCCGGCTTTACGGCACCCGAAATGAAAGGCAAACACTCGCTTCGCGCCTCTGCGACGGGCGAACTTGTGTTTCAAGATTGCGAAATTCCCGAAGCAAACTTGCTCCCAAATGTCTCAGGACTTAAAGGACCTCTTGGCTGCTTGACCCAGGCTCGTTACGGCATTTCGTGGGGCGCTCTGGGCGCTGCAATGGCGTGCTACGAATCCTCGCTGGACTATGCAAAAACGCGCATTCAGTTTGGCAAGCCAATCGCAGGCTTCCAACTTGTGCAAGAAAAACTCGTCTGGATGCTGAACGAAATCACCAAAGGGCAACTTATGGCGCACCGCTTGGGACAAATGAAAGATGCCGGAGAATCCACACCGCAGCACGTCTCGATGGCAAAACGCAATAACGTCTGGATGGCGCTTGAAATAGCTCGTATCGCCCGCGATATTCACGGCGCAAACGGCATCTTGGGCGAATATCCTATCATGCGCCATATGGCAAACCTCGAGTCGGTCAAAACCTACGAGGGAACGCACGATATTCACACTCTGATTTTGGGTGCGGATATTACAGGTATTCAGGCATTTGAATAAGATACCCCTTGACGTACCATTCACGATGGAGACGCGGTTTTGATATACTCTTTGTCCCGCGTCTTTACACGTTTTCAGGAGAAAAGAGCGATGACCATTTACAAAAATATTATTACGATTGAATCAGGTAAGCGCTCCGGCAAGCCCTGTATTCGCGGGATGCGAATCACCGTTGAAGATATTTTACGGCAAATTGCTTCCGGCATGACATTCGACGATATTGTTGAGGATTTTCCGGAGTTGACCCGTGAAGATATTACGACGGCGCTGGAATTTGCAGCCAATATGCAAAAACACATTGCATTTGCCGCATAAAACCTTGCTTGTATGTTCCTTTTACTTGATCAAAACATTTCATATCGTCTGCTTGCTCGCATTAACGATATTATCCCGAATGCAAGGCACATCAAAGACCTCAATCTCTGGGATGGCTCAGATAGTGAGATTTTCATGGAAGCTCGCAAGCAAGGATATGATGCTATTCTTACCCTTGATGCTGATTTCGTCGAACTGTACCAAAAGCATGGAACACCGCCGAAAATTATTTGGATTCGTACGGGCAATATCTCCACGCAGGCTTTAGCAATACTGTTACATCATCATCAAGAGACGATTGAAGAGTTTATGAATAACGATATGCTTCAATGCTTGCAAATTTTCCGATAACTTTCCACTTACAACATATTCAACCATGACTCTCACAGAACTCACTCAAAAACACAGCGAAACGCTCGACAAAGCCGTTCAGGCAAACATTTCACGCGAATACTTCGCGCATTGGAACGAATCGCCCAGCAAAAAAGTCTATGGCGAAACAGCATCCGAAGAAGGCGAAGCAGCCTTCAAAGCCTCACTACATCACAAGTTCACACGCCTTCAGCAGGCAGGCGAAACCGGATGGCACGGTGAGGAAGAATCTCCCTTTGGCTTTGGGCTTGGTGTGCAGTACCCGACATTTACGATTGAGCATCTCATCACGAATGCCCACAACGCCAAAAAGCAATGGCAGCGCCTTTCCCCGACCGACCGCGCCGTTGTGCTGATTGAAGCATTGGAGCGGGCAGGAACGGGCAAAACGTTCTTCGAGATTGCGTATTCGACCATGCACACTGCGGGGCAGAGTTTTGCGATGTCCTTCCAAGCATCCGGTCCGCACTCGTTCGACCGTGCATTGGAGGCTGTGGCGCTTGGGTTTAGCGAACAGGCGCAATTTGTTACCGAAGCAACGTGGGTAAAACCTGCCGGAGCAGCTAACATCACCGTTAAGAAGAATTTTCACATCGTGCCCAAAGGCATCGGCTTGGTGATTGGCTGTTCCACCTTTCCGGTCTGGAACACGCTTCCGGGCTTGTTTGCCAGCCTTGTTACAGGGAACCCCGTTATCGTGAAGCCTCATCCGAAATCGGTTTTGGCGATTGCTATCGTCGTGGCAAGTATGCAAGAGACGTTCAAGGATTTGGGTTTAGACCCACATTTGGTGCAACTTGCTGCCGATAGCAGTGCAAACCCGCTTACGCTCACGCTTTCAGAGCATCCTGCGGTAAATGTGATTGATTTTACGGGTGGTGCGTTTGGCAATACGATTGAGGAAATCGGACGCAAACATGGGAAAGCGGTCTTCACGGAAAAAGCGGGCGTGAATGGCGTTATCTTGGAAAGCGTCGAGAATCTTGATGCCGTGCTGGATAACCTCGCTTTTACGCTTTCGCTCTATAGCGGGCAGATGTGTACGACTTCGCAGAACTTTTTTGTCAATAAAAATGGTGTAAAAGAAGGCGATACCGTTGTTCCCTTCGATGAAGTAGCGCAGCGGTTTGCCGCAAAAATAGATGCGCTTGTGAACAATCCGAAAATGTCCGCTATCACCGGCGGCATACAGAGTGAAATCACCTACAAGCGCGTGGCAGAAGCAAAAGCGCTTGGACTGAAGGTTGTGCGCGATTCCCAGCCCGTTCCGCAAGGTGGCTTTGATAACGCCCGGACGGCATCGCCGCTCATTCTGCAAGCAGATGTAGCGCAGAGCGACAAATACGAGCACGAATGGTTCGGTCCCATTAGCTTCCTTATCCCGACCGACGGTTTCGACCACAGCTTGCATCTGCTCTTGCGCAGTCTGAAGCACAAAGGAGCGCTCACGACGCTTGTCTATACCACCGACGCAGCGCAGCGCGAGCAAGCCGAAGATGCTATCATCTTCGAGGGGAAAGCACCCGTAGCGTTCAACTACGTGGGCGGAATTTTCGTGAATCAATCTTCTGCTTTTAGCGATTTCCACGGCGCAGGCGCGAATCCGGCGGGCAATGCGTCCTTTGCCGATGCCTCCTTCGTTACCAATCGTTTTAATGTCATTGGCGCACGAGAAGTGGCATGAACCAGTCTTGAATGAGATTGCAAGCGTTATAGAGTCATTCTTTGTAAAAAAGCCTGCCTCCCAAAAGGTACTGCTTCCTTTTGCCCTGTACGCAATAAGCAACAATTAGCTCTGAGGGAATGATACAAAACTGCAAAAGCCGTTCTTTATGGACGGCTTTTGTGTTGTGTATGGTAGTGTTTGTGCCGTCCCGAAGTTTGATGTTCCGGTTATCACGGAGATTCGGTATTTTTGCAAGTCAACCCGTTTTTCATTTGATTTCTCCGAGGCTTTGCCATGACGACCACGTTTGATGATTCCGAAGTACTCGCTCCGCCGCGTTCGCTGGCAGAGTATTTGACCATGCCCGAAGGACAGCCCTATTACGAATTTATCAACGGAGTAGCACATTTTATGCCCTCGCCAACGACCACGCACCAACGTATTTTGCGTAGAATATGCCGTCTTATGGATTCGTTTGTTGAAACGCACGGACTTGGAGAAGTTCTCTTTGCGCCGCTTGACGTGTATTTGAGCGATGAAGAATACTATCAGCCCGATATGCTTTTTGTTTCTAACGAGCGAAAAAGTATTATTCAAGAACGCATCTATGGCGCACCAGACCTTGTTGTGGAAGTGCTTTCTCCGTCCAACGGCTATAAAGATTTGACGCATAAAAAGCGGATGTATGAGGAATTTGGTGTGCGTGAGTATTGGCTTGTCAATCCTGAGGAGCGGGCTGTGGAAGTGCTATTCAACGGCGATATGGGCTTTCAGGTTTTTTCCAAAGCGTATAGCAGAGGTGTGGTACAATCGCAGGTCTTGGGTGGCTTTGCCGTTGATGTTGAACAGTTTTTTGCAGAATAATTTCCAAAAATGGAGGCGTTATGACAGAAGAAATAGGGACACTCGACCATGAAATTCTCGTCAAGCCCAAAGCGTTCTACGAGGGCTTGCGGATGTCTGTGAAGGAGTTTTTGGCATGGAAACCAACACACGCAGACGGTTGGAAATATGAATGGGATAACGGTGAACTTATCACAGAAGAAGAAACCATGAATTCATACCAACTCCTGATTTTCGATGCCATTTTGCGGGCATTTACCAAAACCCTCGAATATGCTGACGGCGCAACTCTGATGCCGGAAGCACGATGCCAATTCGACAAACTGAATCGCGCTCGGCAGCCCGATATTGCCTATTTCACGCAAGCACAGATGAAACTGGGCGCACTGGGCGAAAACCCTGTTCCGTCTTTTGTAGTGGAGGTTATTTCCACGTTTGATAACGGCAACCATTTGGAGAAAAAATTGGTAGATTATTTTGCCGTCGGTGTAGAGACGGTTTGGTATGTCTATCCTGAACTCGAAATGGTGCGGGTTTATACCTCGCTCAGGCAATGTGTCTATTGCGCCGGAGAAGATGTCTGCTCTGCTGCGCCCGCACTGCCCAATTTCCAGATGAAAGCCGCAAGTATTTTTGCAAAACCGTAACTCGTGAGAAACCGCATGGATACTCGTGATTTCAAATTGTACATTCTCAAGGCGCTAGGCGTGGCGGCGCTCATGGCTTCGGGTGCAGTGTTTCTGGTTCTTGCTGCGACGTTTACGTCAAGCAGAACTCAGCGAATTCGTAATGGAAGCTGGGAGCTTGTTGTCAATATAGACCGATACTTTCCAATGTACAATAAGTGGCTCTGGCGAATTTCTCACAATGACGAGAAGGATGTCAGCCAATGCTACTTTCCACCTAGAAGACCTGGTTATATTCCCGTTTATCACCCGTATAGACCAACAGGTCAAGAAAGAGGAGGAGGTGGGTGGGTGCAGGATGACTATAATATACGCTTTGCACTGCTTGCCGCCGAATCTGCTCCAAAATTTCACACCGCATATATTGTCGAAAAAGTGAAGTTTGAGTATCAACTGCATCATCATTGAAATTAACAATTTATAAGTTAGCAACCAACCCCACCATGACCAACGAACTACCCAAAGCATATTCCCCCGCCGATACCGAACAAAAGTGGTATAAATACTGGATCGAGCGCAATCTTTTTGCTGCCTCCGACACCTCACCAAAGCCCGCGTACAGTGTGCTTATGCCGCCCCCGAATGTAACGGGGATGCTGCACTTTGGGCACATTCTGAACCACACTATTCAAGATATTTACATTCGCTGGAACCGCATGAAAGGCAAGGAATCATGCTGGTTTCCGGGAACTGACCACGCCGGCATTGCGACCGAATCCAAAGTCGTGCAGCAGCTTCGCAAAGAAGGTGTAAAGCGGCAGGACTTGGGACGCGAGAAGTTCTTGGAGCGCGTCTGGCAGTGGAAAGAGCAGTATGGCGGCATTATCTTCGAGCAACTCCGCGCGCTGGGCAATTCCAGCGATTGGGCGCGAAATATCTTCACGATGGACGCGCACTCCTACCAAGCCGTGCAGGAAGTGTTTATTCAGCTTTTCGACGAAGGACTCATTTATCGCGGCAAGCGTATCATCAACTGGTCGCCGGCAGCACAATCAGCACTTTCCGATGAAGAAGTGCAATGGCGCGAGGTGAAAGAGTATATGTACACGCTGCGGTATGAATTCGAGGGTGACACCACGATTGAAATGCAACGCACTATCACGGAAACCGCCGAAGACGGCACGGCGACAAAGCGCGTCGTTACCGAGCGCGTGAACTATCTCGCTGTTGCCACAGCCCGCCCCGAAACGCTTTTTGGCGACGTGGCGGTGGCGGTGAATCCGAAAGACGAGCGGTATAAAGCGCTTATCGGGAAACGTGTTCGTGTGCCGCTTTCGGGGCAACTTGTACCGATTATTGCCGATGATTATGCCGACCCCGAATTTGGAACGGGATGCGTGAAAATCACCCCTGCGCACGACCCGAACGACTTTATGGTCGGAGAACGGCATAACTTGGCGCTTCTGAATACTATCAATCCCGACGGTACGTTGAACGAACTCACGGGCGAGTTTCAAGGCGTAGAGCGCTTTGCAGCACGGAAGGCGATTGTGGAGAAATTGAAAGAACAAGATTTGGTAGAAGAAATTAAGGATTACACGCACAACGTCGGCTATTCCGAGCGTGGCGGCGAGCCGATTGAGCCATATCTGAGCGACCAATGGTTTGTGCAGATGAAGCCCCTTGCCGAACCCGCTTTGAAAGCCGTACAGGAGGGCAAAGTGAAATTTTATCCCGAACATTGGGTAAAAACCTACGAACACTGGATGAACGGCATCAAGGATTGGTGTATCTCGCGCCAACTCTGGTGGGGAATCCGTATTCCTGCCTACTACGCCGAAGACGGTCGCGTGACGGCTGCCCGCTCGGAAGCAGAAGCACGTCAAAAGCTGGGCTTGAGTGCTGATGCGCCCTTGCGTCAGGAAGATGATGTATTCGACACGTGGTTTTCATCGAACATCTGGCCCCTCACCACGATGGGCTGGGACGGCACAAAAGCTACCGCGAGCACGCCAACGATGCAGAAATTTTTGCCGACGGACTTGCTCGTTACCGGTCCCGACATCATTTTCTTCTGGGTGGCGCGGATGATTATGTTCAATCTGAAGTTTCACGGCGAAGTGCCGTTCAAGGATGTGTATTTTACCAGCATCATTCGCGACGCAAAGGGACGCAAGCTCTCGAAGTCGCTTGGTAACTCGCCCGACCCGTTGCCGCTTATTGCGAAATACGGCGCTGACGCAATGCGCTTCACGATGATAAACGCCGCGCCGATTGGACAGGACGTGCGCTTGCAAATCAACGACAAAACGGGTGATATTGAATCGCTGGAATTAGGGCGGAATTTTGCGAATAAAGTCTGGAATGCCGCACGATTCCTGATGATGAAACGCGAAGAAGCATTTGCCGATCTCGATCCGATGCAACGAGCGCTTTCCACTAACATCCTCAAGGACGAGGCACAGAGCCTTTCAGACAAATGGATTTTGGCAAGATTTCACGCGACTATCCGCGAAACTCAGCAGCAGCTTGAGGCGTACAAATTGCACGATTACGCCCGCACGATGTACCAATTCATCTGGAATGATTTTTGCGATTGGTACGTGGAAGTAGTCAAAATCCGCATGAATGCTTCGTCGGACAAGAATTACAACCGTGCGCTGATTAATTTTGCCGTCAATCTTTTCGACGGCGTTCTTCGGCTTCTGCACCCGATTATGCCCTTTGCCACCGAAGAAATCTGGCAAGCGCTCACGAAGCGCGACGACGGCGCGAGTATATGTGTTGCACCCGTCCCGTCTGCGCCCGATGTGCCGGATGCGGCTTCACTGGAGCGTTTTGGCAAAGTGCAGTATATCGTCGAGCAAATACGCGCTCTCAGAGGCTTGATGAACATTCAGCCTGCCGAGAAATTACCCGTTACCATTTCTTGTATGAGCGAGGAAATACGCGCTCTTGCGGACGACCAAGCGGCAATCATCAAGGCAATGACACGCGCTTCGGAGCTTGTGGTCGGCGTGTCGGCGGCAAAGCCTGAAGGCAGCGTGTCGGCGGTTGCGCAAGGCGTGGAGATATTTTTGACCGTAAAAGGCGTGGTAGATTTTGCCGAAGAGCGCAAGCGTCTCGAAAAAGAACTCACGCGCTTGGAAGGCTTTGCAAAGTCCATCGAAACGAAACTTGCAAATGAAAAATTCGTCGCTAATGCTGCGCCGGAAATTGTCGAATACGAGCGCGAAAAGTTGGCAAGCGCGAAGGATTCGATGACGAAAATTCGGGCGAATATTCAGGAATTGGCGTAAGGTATGAAAAATCCTCGTATTCAATCCGTTCACGCGCGGCGTGATTACACACTTCTCTTGCTATTCGATAATGGCGAAGAGCGTATTTTTGATGTGAAGCCATTTCTGGATAAGGGTATTTTTAGAGATTTGCAAAATATCCACATATTCAGTTCAGTCAAACCGTTTCTAGGAAGTATTCAGTGGTCAAACGGTGCTGATTTCTGCCCAGATATGCTCTATGAAGAGAGTCGCCCTTTCGTAAGCAGTTCTCTTGTGGTACACGAAGAAACACTGTGAATTTTTGACGTCATGTGACTTTTCCTTGTTCTGTGACTCTTCCCCTCTACATCACCTATTTTTTTGAATGACCGTCATGCAATCAATATCAGTTTTTTTCGGCAGAATCCGCTTCCTGAGTGGGTTCTGCTTCTTGTTTGTCGTTTGGTGTTGTGCTGCTACTCTTGTGGCGCAAACGCCGAAATCTGCTAAAAGCAAGAACGTTTCCAAGCCCCTCGTTGAAATTATCACCTTCGACCGCCTCCAAGCGCTCATGCAGCCGAATCCCGACACGGTGCGCGTTATCAATTTCTGGGCAACAACCTGTCGCCCGTGCGTGGAGGAAATGCCGTCGTTTGATCGCTTCCATCGTGAATACTCTGTTCCCAAAGACGGCGCAAAACCTGTGCAGGTTCTTTTCGTCAGCCTTGATTTCAAGCGAGACATTGAAGCAAAAGTCATTCCTTTTGTTAAAAAGCGCGGCATCACGGCTCCGGTTGTTTTTCTGGGACCGCCCAAAAGCGCAGAGATTGACGGTGTGGATGCATCGTGGTCTGGTTCTATGCCCGCAACGCTCATTGTGGGAACAAAGGCAGGTCAGCGGTCGTTTTACGAAAAGAAAATGGAATATGACGAACTGAAAGATTTTGTTAAGACATATTTATTTCCGTAGTTTAGTAGTCTTTTTTGTTAAACTATCTGTTACAATAAATGAAAAATATTCTCTTTGCCGTGCTGCTCTGCGTCGCCTCGTCGCTCTATGCTGCCGATGGTTACAAGGTCGGGGATGTTGCTCGCGACTTTAGCTTGAAAAATGTGGATGGGAAAATGATTTCCCTCGCAAATTATGCCGATGCGAAAGGCGTGATTGTGGTCTTTACGTGTAATCATTGCCCATATGCCAAAGCATATGAAAGCCGTATTATCGGTCTGCACAAAACCTTCGCAGCCAAAGGCTATCCTGTCGTTGCCATTAACCCCAACGACCCTGTTGCTTATCCTGAGGACTCCTTTGAAAATATGGCAAAGCGAGCAAAAGAAAAGTCCTATCCCTTTGCCTACGTTTTCGACGAGACGCAAGAAATTGCAAAGAGCTACGGCGCTACACGCACACCACACATTTTCTTACTCAAGAAAAATGCTGATAAACACGAGGTTGCCTATATCGGTGCGATTGACGATAACAGCGAGAGTGCCGACGCTGTCAAAGAAAAATATGTCGAACAGGCAATCGCAGCACTTACTGCGGGTAAAGTTCCATCGGTAAGTAGCACCAAAGCGGTTGGCTGCGGTATTAAATGGAAAAAATAATATCGGAGACTATGACTTTTGGTCATGGTATATTCTTACTTTCGGTGACTATTCTGGACGGTAGGAAATGAGTATATTTGCTGTGTGGAAAACTCTCTCCACACACTTCTATTTGATGCAGAAACTTTAATCACTTTTTAATTCTTAAAGGTACATTTATGTTGAAACGTTTTTCTACGCTGTTTGCGTTGCTCTTTGCCCTTTCTGTGGCAAGTGGCTGGGCGCAGACATTTACCTATAATGCTAGCGGTACGTGGCAGCTTGCCTCGACGTGGACTGCTGCTTTGGGCGCTTCGGGTTTCCCCGGACAGGCATCGAATAATGGTGATGTTATCTTGTCACCCACGGCAGCTCCATTTACATTTGGTGACGCTCCTCCGGCATTCCCCATTTCTTCTCTTGTTATGGCTGGTACACAGTCGGTAACACTGGGCGCAGGTACACTCACTATCACTGGTGCATTTACGCTCAATGCCGGTGCTACGCTGAACATTCCCGGTACAACCACTGTTGTCGTGAATGGCTCATCAACCATCGCTGGTACCATTAACTTAACTGCCGCTGGTAGCCGCATTATCTTTAATGGTCCTGTAACGCAATCAGGTTCGGGCGTTATTACTGGTGCAGCTGCTACGTCGGTTGTTCAGCTTGGCGCGGGCGTTACAACCATTGCCGGTACCTTGTTCCAAAATCCGTTTGGTGGCACGATTCAAACCGGTGGAGCGCTTAATCTCACCTCAGCTCTGACAATGGATATGAATGGTGTTTTGAATCTCGTTGGTACGACCACCATCAATTCCGGTGTGACCCTTACGGTCAACAATACGGCTGCCGGTGCAATCACAGGCGCAGGTAATCTTCAAGGTGCGGCTGCAAACTCTATCGTTGACTTCTCGGGCGGTCCTACCGCTCTTCAAGGCACATGGTTCGCAAATCCTTTTAATGGTACGCTTCGCACTTCTACTGCTGGTGCTTCGGCGCTTACCGGAACTCTGACGATTGGTTCGACAGGTGTCCTTAACCTGACCTCTCAGAATCTTAACCCTGCTGCGGGCGCAAATCTCATTCTGAACAATACGGCGGCAAGCTCTCTGACAGGTACGGGTAGAATCAATATCATCAATATGGTGACTGTAACCTTAGGACCTGGCTTTAATGGCGGTACGCTCAACGGCGACTCGTTTGTTAATCCGATTACCGGTTCTTTGAATACCGGCGGTAACTTGACCGCAACCGGTACAGGTACGCCGATTTTGCAGTTTAATAATACCAATGGTGTTTTCAATATCACCGGTACGTTGACGATTGCTGCGGGCAAGACCATTTTTATGAATAATACCGGAGCAGGCTCGCTTCCGGGTTCGGGTACGTTTGCAGCGGCGGATAACACCGCTATCCTGCGCTTTGTAGCAGGAGCAAACGGTGGCGCTATTTCAGGTAACATCTTCTCGAACCCTTGGAATGGTCGTCTTCGTATTGACGGTGCTTTAGAATTAGCTGCCACCTTTGGTGCAACCGGTTCTTCGATTTTCAATGCCGGTCCGAATGCTATTCTTGATTTGGGCGGTAACTTGACGGTGAATGACAGCTTGGCATTGAACTGTACACAGCCTGTAGGTACGGCACTTCCGAGTGCTGGCTTGATTGTTGCCCGCACTGGTGGTCCTAGCACAGGTGCTCCCGGTCCTGGCGGTCGTGTTACTGTTGGTCCGAACTCATTTGCAGGCTTTTTGCCTGTTGCTAAGTTGGGTACCGGTACTGGCTGGGCTGCCGGAAATCTTTTTATTGCCGGTTCTTCAGCAGTCAACGCAGCCTTTACCCTTGCGAACGGTGCTTTCTTGTTCTTGAACACTGGCTCGGTCTTGCAAGTAGTTTCGGCTCAAACCCTCACACTTGACGGTCGTATTCTTGGCACGGGTAAAATCAATGGTCAAGATAACACTGCTGTTGTGGCGCTTGGTGGCACATTTGCAAATCCTGCAGGTACAGCAGCACTTCCAGGCGGAAACTTCGGCAATCCAAACTTTGATGGAAACCTCCAGATAGGTGCTGCTCGTACTCTTTCCGGTAGCTTGCGTATGGGAGCAAACTCTATCTATACCACCGGTGGTTTTACGACAACTGTTAATACGCCTGACACACTTTACATGAATCAAACAGCAGCAACTGGTTTGGGTGGTCCGGGTACTTTTGTTGGCACAGGAACACTGAACTTCGGTAACAACGCTCTTGGCGCAACATTCCCTGTTGCTAACGTAACAAGTGGTGCCGGTAACTTCTCCGGTCGCATTATTTTGGGCGATGGGGTGAATTTTGCTACCACGTATCCGGTGGCTAACCCAACGATATTGCAACTGAACGGTACGACACAAATCAATGCCGGCGTTACATTGAATATCAATAACACAGCAGCCAGCTCTCTGACCGGTACCGGCAGACTGCAAGCGCAAGCTGCAAACAGCGTCCTTGCGTTTGCTGCGGGTGCTAACGGCGGTACGGTTCCGGGTGCAAACATTGCGACCACATTTGTGGGGCAAATTACGACCGCTGGAGCAATGAATTTGACAGGCAACTTGAGCATGGGCGCTACCAGCGTCTTGAACATTGCTGGAGACCTGACATTAAGCGCTACATCGCAGGTAACGTTGGGTATGAGCGCTGTACCTACCACGGCACTTCCGGGTGTTGGTAATTTGGTTGGTCAGCCTTCCGGTGGGAACATTCCCGAAATCGTCTTGTCGAATGGTTCGTTGGGTGGTCAATTGCCTACCGTTCGCATTCCTACGGGTGCTGCGGCGAATCAATTTGGCGGTCGTCTTACAGTTGGCACAGGATACGCTGTTACAGCAAGCACCACGATTAACCAACCGGCAATTTTGAATATTCAAACCGGTTCACAACTTATCGTGAATGCAGGTCAAACACTTACTCTTAATACGACCACTTCGCCAGCAACGGGCGCGGGAACAGGTACTATTCAAGCGCAAGATAACACAGCCATTGTTTCGCTGGGTAACGGTTTCAACGGTACTACGCTTCCGGGCGCATTGTTTGCAACGCCATTTGCTGGTCAGCTGATTATACCGGCAATGGGTCTGAACCAAACGGGTAATCTTACCATGGGTGTAAGCAGCATTTTGCTTATGAATGGTAATTTGAATGTGAACTCCGGTTCAACTCTAACGCTTAATGGTGGTAATAATTCTCTCCAAAGCGGTGGTGGTTTGCTCAACGGAGCTAATAATCTTGCAGTGATTGCTCTTGGTGCCGGCTTCAATGGCGGCACAATTCCGGTTAATCGCTTTGCTATACCGTTTAATGGCGGTATGACAACAGCAGGACCGTTATCAGTAAGCGCATCAATGAACTTTGGTACGCCGGCTTCGTTGTCTCTCGGTGGCGATTTGACAATTCCGGCAGGCGTGGTTCTGAACCTCGCAATGACAGGAGCAAATACACTTACCGGCACAGGTCGCTTTGTTGCGGGTTCTGCAACGTCCCAAGTTTCTCTCGGTGGCGGTTTTAACAACACCTTTATTCCGGGTGCAAACTTTACGAATTTTGGTGGTGTGGTTTCGATGGTTTCCGCTCTCAGCCTCTCAAGCTCCATGGTTCTTGGTGCAACCGGTGCCCTTGATCTTGGTGGTGGTCGCAACACGCTTACTCTCGGTAATGGTGGCGCTAGCCTTTCGGTTGTTACTCCTATTCGTGGTACAAGCGCAACGGCGTTTATTATCACCAACGGAACCGGTGGTTTGACTATCAATAATCCGGCATTGACATCGTTCTTTTTCCCTGTCGGTACGACTTCCGCTACCTATTCGCCACTTAGCCTGAGCAATGCAAGCGCCGCAGACGTTTTCACTGTGCGTGCTCGTGCAGGCATTACCAACAGTCCTACAACCTATCCGAACTTTGTCAATGTGGAGTGGGTGGTTTCGCAAGCTGGTTCCGGCAATCGTAATGTTACCTTTGCACCGCAATGGACATCTGCGAACCAACAAGGACCACGATTCAACACCAACGCTGTTGGTTTGGGTCTATTTATCAATAACCAATATACCGAGACCACAACGGGCGCTACTATTGCTGTTACCGGAGGCTTAACGACATTCAACGGAACGTTCAATACCTCGTTCACCAGTACCCCACTTGTAGCGTTCTCAAAAGTAGTACTTCCGCCTGTGGTTGTGGTAACTCCGATTGTCAGCAGCATTACGCCGTCATCAATACCGGTGAGCAATGATGGTTTCACCGTTACTATTGCCGGTTCAAATCTGGGAACTGTTACCAGAATTACAGCACAAAACCTGACAAATAATGTTTCTGTTGTCGGTACGATTACTGGAACACAGTTGGCAACACTGCTGACGGTCAACTTCCCCGGTGCTGTTCGTAGCATTAGCGGTGTTGTTCGTCTTACGTTGACCAATGCTACTGTTGGTTTCACAACTGCTCAGATTACGGTTACCCCAATTTCCAGCCCAACATTAACGGCTCTTGCTCCATCGACAACCGCAAGCGGTCGCGCATTTACGCTGAACCTGACCGGTTCGGGCTTCTTGTCGCAAACACGCCTGAGCATTAATGGTAATGCAGCGCGAGTAATGGGCACGACAACCGGAACGACGGCAGCAATCGAAATTCCGGCTTCGCTGAATAACACTTCCGGTACACTCCGTATTCGTGCTACCAATACCGATGGTCAGTTTGCAGAACTTACCTATACGATTGGTCAAGCAGCGCGTCCAAATATTGTGAGCATCAACCCGCGTGCGGTATTTGTTGGCACCAATGGCGTTACCATCAATGTTGAAGGCTCCGGCTTCTTTGGTCCTGGCTTTGTAACAGCATTTTTTGGCTCAAACCCGATTAATGTCAGCGTTCTTAGCCCAACCCGTCTCACTTTGACCGTTCCGGCAAACCTTTTAACGGCTACCGGCTTCCCGTCTATTCTCATTAGCAACTCGGATGCTCAGTCCATTGGTTATGTATTCAGCATCCTTCCACGAGTCGAGCAAGGTCCGACACCTGTTATCACCAGCTATACACCTACCACTACTACTGCCAGCAGCCGCGCGTACAGCGTTGTGGTGAACGGTAGTAACTTCAGCCGCAATGCACTCGTTACTGTACGTGGTACTGTGGTAACACCAAGCGTACTCGACACCAATCGTTTCGTGGTAGAAATTCCGGGTGGCTTAAATGTTAGCGGTGCGCCGTTGGACATCGTTCTTCAAAATCCTGACCTTCAGGCAGTAACTGCTACTGTTGCGGTTGGTGCGGCACTTCCTTCGCCGGTCTTGAATACGATTTCGCCAAGTGTAACCCTTGCTGGTGTAGCACCTGGTCGCGCATTTACGATAACCATTTCAGGTTCTAACTTCACTCCTGGTTCGGTAGTTCTCTTTAATGGTGAAGTGCTTCAGATTGTCTCGCAAAGTGCAACGTCAATTAGCGCGATTGTGCCGACAAACTCACTTCGTCAGCCGTCAATTGCTCGTGAAATTAATACAATCGTTGTTTTAAACAGCGATGGTCAAGCGACACCAGGTGCAACATATGTAATTACTCCTGTTTCGGTTCTTGACAACTCGCTTCCCGGCTTTAGTGTTTACCCAAGCCCTGTAAACGATGTCATGACCATTCAAGGCGGTTTTGAGCGTCCGACGAATGTTGTTGTTACCATCAGCAACGTTATCGGTCAGCGCGTGATGAGCTTTACGGAGCAGCAAGTTTCCGGTGGCTACAGCCGTCAGGTGAATGTCGCTTCGCTTCCGACTGGCACATACATCGTCGAAATCAACGATGGTGCGCGTCGGATGGTACAAAAAGTTATCAAATACTAATTTCAAGCGCGAAAGCCTTTGCGCAAGAAACAGTAAAATAACCTTTGATTCAAACGGCAGTCCGCGTATTTTTGCGGACTGCCGTTTGTTATTTTAGGGCGGTGTCGTTCTGTGATACGTCCAGTATGCCAACGTTGTAATTCGTCATTCCAAATTCGTAATTGTTACAAACTATGAAACCAGTAACGTTAGATACCATCGTGTCGCTCGCAAAGCGACGCGGTTTTGTATTTCAATCATCAGAAATTTACGGTGGCTTGAACGGCTGCTGGGACTACGGTTCGCTCGGCGTGGAGCTTTTGCGCAATCTCAAGGATGCGTGGTGGAAGTCAATGACCTACCGCGACGACATCGAAGGCGTGGATGCGTCCATTCTCATGCACCCCCGCGTTTGGGAAGCAAGCGGGCACGTTGCCAATTTTACCGACCCCATGATTGATAATAAGACCAGTAAAGCCCGCTACCGTGCCGATACGCTTATTGAGGACTACATTGCCAAGCTGGAGAAGAACGGCAAGACCGACCGTGCAAAGGCAGTTGCCGACCGTCTGGCGGCAGCGCGTGAGCCGGATGATTTCTATCAAATTATCGTGGATGAAGAAATTACTGACCCCGTTGGTGGTTCTAAAGACTGGACACCGGTGCGTTATTTCAATCTGATGTTCAAAACGTTTGTGGGACCTGTCGAGGATACGAATAGCGTGGTCTATTTGCGCCCCGAAACTGCACAGGGTATTTTTGTGAATTTCCGTAACGTGCTGGATTCGGCACGTCAGAAAATACCGTTTGGTATCGCTCAAATCGGCAAAGCGTTTCGCAATGAAATCAATACAAAGTATTTCCTTTTCCGCACCCGCGAATTTGAGCAGATGGAAATGCAGTATTTTGTGAAGCCCGGCACGCACCCTGAGCAGTTTGAGTATTGGCGTGAGCAGCGCTTCCAGTGGTTCTTGGATTTGGGGATGTCGCCCGATTCGATTCGATTCAAACCCCACGACAAACTTGCCCACTATGCGGATGCTGCGGTGGACATTGAGTATAAATTTCCCTTTGGCTGGGGTGAAATTGAAGGTATTCACTCGCGCACAAATTTTGACTTGGGGCGGCACGAGGAGTATTCGGGCAAAAAGCTGGAATTTGTAGATACGGTGACAAGAGACCGTTTTGTGCCGTATGTAATTGAGACTTCTGTTGGTGCGTCGCGTTCGTTTATGGCGTTCCTTTGCCATGCCTACAACGTTGAAAACGTCGGCGCTGCTGATGGTGGCGAAGATGCAGAACGCACCGTTCTGAAATTTCACCCGAAATTGGCGCCGGTGAAAGCAGCCGTACTGCCACTTGTCAAAAAAGATGGTATGCCAGAGTTTGCTGATAAGCTCTATCGAGATTTGCAAAAATCATTTAGTGTTCAGTACGATGAATCGGCAGCCGTGGGGCGGCGCTATCGTCGTCAGGACGAGATTGGAACGCCGTTTTGCATCACGATAGACGGGGAATCCCTGCAAGACAACACCGTAACCATCCGTGAGCGCGATACGATGCAGCAAATT
>Ga0075154_10001009_pt1 | contig 21333 bp, 18 predicted proteins | sample JI71714BDNA_FD_70965 | JGI IMG/M metagenome (GOLD analysis project Ga0075154, IMG submission 70965) | Wastewater effluent complex algal communities from Wisconsin, to seasonally profile nutrient transformation and Carbon sequestration -... | ecosystem: Engineered > WWTP > Effluent > Algae...
AAGCGGGCAGCAAAAGAGCTGGCGATTGTAGCACAAGCCTTCAGCTATCGGCAGCTGTCCCGGCGAATTCAATGCGGTCACGGCCATTCTGCTTGGCGCGGTAAAGAGCCTGATCTGTCAACCGGAGCTGTCGGTTAAAATCATAATCTGGCCCAAAAACACTGACGCCAATGCTAATCGTCAGCTGGAAATTCTCCGGTATTGAGTCTGGCCATTCCATTTGCCTGATGCCCTGCAACAAGCGCTCTGCCGTGGTCGTTGCCATACTCAGGTTCGCTGCCGGCAGAAAAATCAAAAACTCCTCGCCACCGAAGCGCGCCAGCACATCACTTTGGCGTAACATCGCTTTCATCGCTTTCATCGCTTTCGCGGTCTGCGCCAACACCAGATCGCCACCGTCGTGACCAAACTGATCATTGACCCGCTTAAAGTGGTCCAGGTCGACCATCAGCAGTGCTGCCGGCAGTTGATTCCTTTGCAGGTAAGACAAACATCCAGCGACGGCTTCATTCAGGCCGCGCCGGTTTAACTGACCGGTTAACGGGTCCTGCACTGCTTCGGCCCTGAGCCGTTGCTGCGTTTCTTCCAGATAACCGGTGATCACAAACAGACCATAGGCCGCCATAATCCCTGGCCACAACACCTGGGACACCAGATAGCCGGACAGAATCCAGTCGGCATGGACCTCGACGGTCACAGTGCGCACCACACAGACCAAAAACCAGCTCAGCATCACCAGCGCAAAGCCCTGATCAGACACTGTCCGGTTGGATTTTTTAAACCAGAATAACCAGGCGACCGGCAACGCCACCATGGCGGTGACGAGCGTCATAAAGTGCAACGACGCGTATTCCATGCCATGCAGATTCAGCTGCGTATACACAGCAGCCTGCAACACAATCATCGGTAAAATGATTAGCCAGGGCACCGACTTGCCAGTCCGGCAACAAGCAAACGCCAGCAACAACCAGATGTTGGTGGCCGAGGCAAGACTCGAGATCAGCAGCAATACCGGATGGTGTGGCCACAAATAAAACAACCAGCTTGCCGCATCAAAACCAATAGCAGCCTGAAACAGACGTAAACTGCGAATATCGGCTTGTGGCGGCGCCACCCGGGTGCTAGCCAGTAGGATCACCAGCGCCAGCTGCATCATGGCTAAGGTATAAATCTGCTCTGTTGTCATCGTCGCTGCAGGAAAATCGTTAACAATTCACCTTAGGCGCAGGTTCCGGTAAAAGCAACTGACAGGATCACTTTGTGCGGTCCGACTTGCTCAAAGGGTTGTATTTATATACAGTATTCAGACAAATAACAGCGTCTGGCCTGATCCGACCGGCGACTGCGCGCATAGCCGTCTGATCACCCCGGGTCAGTGGCCTTGCTGACCGGTTTTGACTGCACTTTTGCCTGAGAATCTTATGAACAAAATTGACATCCGCGGCGCCCGTACTCACAACCTGAAAAATATTTCGCTGGAAATTCCGCGCGACAAACTGATTGTGATCACCGGCTTGTCTGGTTCAGGCAAATCATCTCTGGCGTTTGATACGCTGTACGCCGAAGGCCAGCGCCGTTATGTCGAATCCTTGTCGGCCTACGCCCGCCAGTTCCTCAGCCTGATGGAAAAACCGGATGTGGATCATATCGAAGGCCTGTCGCCGGCCATTTCGATTGAACAGAAATCCACCTCACACAACCCGCGTTCGACCGTCGGCACTATCACCGAAATCTACGATTATTTGCGCCTGCTGTTTGCCCGCGTCGGCGAGCCGCGTTGTCCAACGCACGATCTCCCGCTGGCTGCACAAACCATCAGCGAGATGGTCGACAAAGTGGTGTCATTCCCCGAAGGCAGCAAACTGATGGTGTTAGCGCCTGTGGTACAGGAACGTAAAGGTGAACACGTCAAAACGCTGGAAACCTTAGCGGCACAAGGCTATATCCGTGCCCGCATCAATGGCGAAGTCTGTGATTTATCCGATCCGCCAAAACTCGACTTACACAAAAAACACACCATCGAAGTGGTGATTGACCGGATTAAAGTACGCGACGACATCAAGCAGCGCCTGGCCGAAAGTTTTGAAACCGCGCTGGAGTTATCCGGTGGTATTGCCAAAGTGGCGTCAATGGACGACCCATCGGCCGAAGAGCTGATTTTCTCCGCCAATTTCGCCTGCCCAACCTGTGGTTATTCGATGGCAGAACTCGAGCCGCGACTGTTTTCTTTTAACAATCCGGCCGGTGCCTGTACCGCCTGTGATGGCTTGGGTGTGAAACAGTATTTCGACGCCAATAAAGTGATTGTGGATGCCAGTTTAAGCCTGGCCGGCGGCGCCATTCGTGGCTGGGACAAACGCAATTTCTATTATTTCCAGATGCTGAAGTCGCTGGCCGAGCATTATGGTTTTGATGTTGACGCGCCGTTTCAGAGCCTGAAACCGGAACATCAGCAAGCCATTTTGAGTGGCAGCGGGCGTAAAGAGATTGAATTCAAATACTTAAACGATCGCGGCGACATAGTTCTACGCAAACATCCGTTTGAAGGCATTTTGCCGAATATGGAACGGCGTTATCACGAAACCGAATCCAATGCCGTGCGCGAAGAGTTGGCGAAATATCTCGCCACGACCACTTGCCCGGTCTGTGAAGGCTCACGCCTGCGCGAGGAAGCACGCCATGTATTCATCGGTAAAACCAATTTGCCCAACATTGTTGAGCTGTCGATTGGCGACTGCCATCGTTTTTTCACTGAGCTGACACTGACTGGCCAAAAAGCCAAAATCGCCGAAAAAGTGCTGAAAGAAATTCAGGACCGGCTGATGTTTCTGGTCAATGTTGGCCTGAACTATCTGAATTTATCCAGAAGCGCCGAGACTTTATCCGGCGGTGAAGCGCAGCGTATTCGTCTGGCGAGCCAAATCGGTGCCGGTTTAGTCGGCGTGATGTATGTACTGGACGAGCCGTCGATTGGCTTGCATCAACGCGACAATGACCGGCTGCTTGGCACCCTGACGCACCTGCGCGACTTGGGGAACACCGTGATTGTGGTCGAGCATGACGAAGACGCGGTGCGCCTCGCCGACCATATTATCGATATCGGGCCGGGTGCTGGCGTACATGGTGGCAATATTGTCGCGCAGGGCACTTTAGCGGATATCGAAGCGGCGCCTGAGTCGCTGACCGGCCAGTATTTATCCGGCACGCGCAAAATCGCCGTGCCTGATACGCGGCACAAAGGCAAAAAAGGTAAAGAACTCAAAGTATTGGGGGCCAACGGCAACAACCTGAAAAATGTCGATCTCAGCATTCCGTTTGGCGTGCTGACCTGTATCACTGGTGTGTCTGGTTCCGGCAAATCGACGCTGATTAACGACACGCTGTTTCGCGTCGCGCACAAAGTGCTGAATAAAGGCGAGGGCGACGACCCGGCCGCGCACCGCGCTATTGAAGGCTTAGAGCATTTTGATAAATGTGTCGATATCGACCAGAGCCCGATTGGCCGTACACCGCGCTCTAACCCTGCCACTTACACTGGTATTTTTACCGCGGTACGCGATTTGTTCGCCGGCACCCAAGAAGCGCGTTCACGCGGTTATCAAGTCGGCCGCTTCAGCTTTAACGTCAAAGGCGGCCGCTGCGAAGCCTGTCAGGGCGACGGCGTGCTCAAAGTCGAAATGCACTTCCTGCCGGATGTGTACGTGCCTTGTGATGTCTGTAAAGGCAAACGCTACAACCGCGAAACGCTGGAAGTGAAATACAAAGGCAAAAACATTCACGAAGTGCTGGAAATGACCGTCGAAGACGCCCGCGAATTCTTCGACAGCATTCCGGCGATTTCGCGCAAACTGCAAACGCTGATGGATGTGGGCCTGACCTACATCACACTCGGTCAGTCGGCGACCACGTTGTCGGGCGGGGAAGCGCAGCGCGTCAAGCTGGCACGAGAGCTGAGTAAACGCGACACCGGCAAAACGCTGTATATCCTCGACGAACCGACTACAGGCCTACATTTCTACGATATTCAGCAATTGCTGAATGTGCTGCATAAACTGCGCGACGCCGGCAATACCGTGGTAGTCATCGAACACAATCTGGACGTGGTCAAAACCGCCGACTGGATTGTCGATTTAGGCCCGGAAGGCGGCAGCGGCGGCGGCGAGATCCTGATCGCCGGCACCCCGGAACAAGTGGCGGCTTGTGAGAAGTCTTATACCGGACAGTATCTGAAGCCGTTGTTGGCAAGGGGATGAATCAGGCTTGAGTGGCCAGCAGTATTGTCCGTGTAACTGAGCGGTTTCTTTATCAGTGCATTCGGGAAAGTTATCTTATAAGATAACAAGGATATGGCGATGGCATGGATGCTGGAGTTTTATCCGGGCGTAGAGCAGCAAATACTGACGCTACCACCGGGACTGCAAGCGAGAGTCATTCGTTTGCTCGATTTGATGCAACACCATGGGGCCGATTTAGGTCCGCCCCACACTGACGCCTTGGGTCATGGTTTATTTGAGTTACGGGCGAAAGCACAGGAAGGGATCGCTCGCGGAATTTTTTGTTATAAACGCGGCAATCATATTGTGGTGTTACATGTCTTTGTGAAGAAGTCACAAAAAACTCCACGACAAGCTTTGAGGTTGGCACTGCAGCGGATGAACGAGGTGAAAACATGAATTTCAATGAGTTAAAACAGCAGGCCCTTACCAACCCACAAGTAAAATCCGCATATGACGCGATGGACGCTGAGTTTGCTCTGATCCACCAACTACTGACTATGCGCCAGCAAGCCGGACTCACACAGCAACAGGTCGCAGAGCGGATGGGCACCAAAAAAAGTAATATCAGCCGGCTCGAACGCGGTAACAGCAACCCAAGCTGGAGCACACTCACCAACTATGCCAAGGCCTGCGGCTTTCAGCTCGCATTAGTCGCCACAGCTGAATCTTCCCCGGATCTTAAAACGCCGGGATCCGCAAAAAGCTGATTCCCGAAGTATTCGGTTTGTAGCAGTCATGGCTTAAAATGGCCTTCTGCCACAATGGGCAAAATAAGCGCAAGTTCTCAGCTACAAAGCTTACTTTTGCATGCATCAAGTGCATTTCCAAATGGAAATCCAATCAGAAGTTCTTCACGCACAGCAGTTAACAATACGTAAACTTTCTTCATAGATACGCTAATTTCCGGTCTTTAAAAGGATTTGCTCATACTCAAATACGACTCAGGTGAAACAGTTTTCCTGCCGTTTTTCAGGCAGTTCCGGTTGCAGCGCTGCTAAAACAATGAAATATTGATGTATCAGCTGCTGGCACAGCCTGAGTTTCGCTGCTGCCACGTCATTTCATAAGGAAAGTTACATGGCACATCAATGGCGTTTTTTCCGCTCCGGTGGTTTTGATCAGGTCAAACTGGATAAAATCGAAGACTGGCAGCAACTGTCGAGCCTGGACCCGAAACTGTGGGCGGCGCTGAGTTGCCCGGTGAAAGGGCTGGAGTTTGACCCCCGCACTATGGCTTACCTGGACGGTGATCATGATGGCCGCGTGCGGATTGATGAAATCAAAGCTGCAGTCAGCTGGGCCTTGTCAGTGCTTGCCAGGCCTGAAGTATTAATCAGCGGTAGCGAACTGCCGCTCAGCGCCATTTGCCCGCAAAGTGAAGCTGGCCAAAAGTTACTCGCATCGGCCAAACGCATCCTGCAGAACCTTGGCAAAGCCGACGCCAGCGCCTTGTCGGTGGCGGATACTGCCGATTTGTCACTGATCTTCCCTGCCGACCAGCTCAATGGTGACGGCATCATCACCGTCGAGCTGGCCGCGACCGAGCCGCTGAAACATCTGATCAGCACCTTGCTGAGCCTCGGCATTCAAAGTACCGACCGCAGTGGTGCCGCCGGGATTAATCAGGAACAGCTCGACTCTTTTATCGCCGATGGCCGGGCTTTCACGGCCTGGCAACAAAGTGGTGCCGAGATCACGACGGCGCTCGGCGCTGCCACTGACGAAGCTTGGCAGCTGCACAGCGGCTTACACGCCAAAGTCACCGACTATTTCACCCGCTGTCAGCTGGCCGCTTATGACGCCACGGCAACGGCACAGTTAAACGGCTCGGCGGAAGACTACGCGGCATTGTCCCGCCAGTTATTGTCGCAAGCGTCCAGCGACACTAGCTACTTGCCGCTGGCCGCCGTCAGCGCCGAAGGCCTGTTGCCGCTCGGCGCCGGTGTCCATCCACACTGGGCGGATGCTTTATCCTGCCTGGCGGCGCTCGCGGGGCCGCTGTGGGGCAACGTCAGTCAAATCAGTGCCGCCGACTGGAAACAGCTGACCCAGACTCTGCAACCCTATGCCGACTGGAAAGCCGCACAACCGGTGAATCAGGCCGCCTCGCTGGCGCCGGCAGTGCTGGCTGCCTGTCTGGATGACAGCGTGTTAGCCGAAGCCAATACGCTGATTAGTCAGGATTTGGCACAGCAAGCTGAGGCAGAGTCGGTGCTGGATGTCGACAAACTGATTCGTTATCAGGCCAATTTACGTGATTTACTGCGCAACTTCGTCAGTTTTGAGAGTTTCTACAGCTTGGAAAAACCGGCAATTTTCCAAAATGGCCGGCTCTATATCGACGGCCGCAGCTGCGATTTATGCCTGGACGTCAACGACGCGGGTAAACACGCCAAACTGGCGGCATTAAGCGGTATGTATCTGTTATATATCGATTGTGTGCGCAGCAACGGTGAGAAAAAATCGGTCGTGACTGCAATGACAGCAGGCGATGCTGGCAATCTGATGGTTGGCCGCAATGGCGTGTTTTATGACCGTGCCGGTGTCGACTGGGACGCCACTGTCACCCAAATCGTCAGTAACCCCATCAGTATCCGCGAAGCATTTTTCACGCCTTATCAGCGCATCGGAAGAATGATTTCTGAACAAATTCAGAAGTTTGCCGCCGCCAAAGATAAAGAGATTGAAGCGCAAAGTGCCGCAGGTGTCGGCGATGCGGCCAAAACAGCCACAGCGCCGGCAGCAGCCAAACCGGCTGTGCCGTTTGATGTGGCCAAATTTGCCGGTATCTTCGCCGCCATTGGTTTAGCTATTGGTGCTATCGGTACTGCACTTGCGGCCGTAGTCACCGGGTTTTTGGGGTTGTTATGGTGGCAGATGCCGCTGGCAGTCCTCGGTATTGTGCTGTTCATTTCCGGGCCTTCAATGCTGCTCGCCTGGTTTAAACTGCGCGCCCGCAATCTTGCACCGCTGCTGGACGCTAACGGCTGGGCGGTCAATACCAACGCCAAGCTCAGTATCAAATTTGGTACCCGCTTAACCGCACTGGCGGCGTTACCATCGGGTTCGAGCCGTTCGCTGACTGATCCCTATGAACAGAAGAGCAAATCTGGCCTGTGGCTGATCCTGATCGTGATTGCGGTCGCGACTTGGGTGTTCTGGCGGCAAGGGTTGTTGGCAGCCTGGTTGCCTTAAAGCAGGACTCAGCGCGGCGTGAATATCCGCCGCGCTTGTTCTTTAAAGGCCTCGCCGATGCGGATCTGCCGTTGGTTACTCAGCCGCAGGCTCTGACTGTCGAGGCTTTGTACCTGCTGCGGATTCACCAGAAAAGATTTATGTACCTGCACAAAACCAGAGCCAGCGGTCTGTTCGCTGATGGCTTTGAGCGTGGCGCTGACCAGCGTCATTTTCTCGCCTTGCCAAACCTTCACGTAATTGCCGTAGCCTTCAAAACAACAAATCGTCTCCAAATCAAAGCGACGGAGTTCGCGGTCGACTTTCAGCACAATGTGCGCGCGCTCTGACGCAGCCGTTGCCGCTGCTGGCGCCGCAACAGGCAGCAGCAAACCAGCTCGCCGCCGCACTTTATCCAGCGCTAAAGCGAGCCGATCGCCACTGACCGGCTTCAGTAAATAGTCGGTGACATCGAGCGCAAACCCCTCGAGCGCGAATTCGGCATAAGCCGTTACCAGCACCACCTGTGGCGGCTCTGCCAACAGCTTCAGCATCTGCAAACCAGTCAGCACCGGCAGCTGAATATCCAGCACAATCAGATCGACCGGCTGAGTCGCCAGCACGGCCATCGCCTCAGCGGCGCTGTAACAGTGCCCGACCACCACCACATCAGCATGCGCCGCTAAGTGATGCAGCAACACCTGATGCGCCAGCGGCTCGTCGTCGACGATGAGTAGTTTAAATGGTGGGCTCATGCCGACTCCTGCCAAAGTGGCAGCTGTAATTCGGCGTGCCAGCACAAGGGGTTATCTGAGGTCGGACCGCTCTGCAGCATAAAATCAGTGCCGTACAACAACTGCAAACGCCGGCGCAGGTTTTCCAGCCCCATACCGGCAGCTGTCATGTTCGCATCAGTCGCGCCTGCAGCCTGCTCTGGCAATGTATTGCGGCAAATGAACACGAGCCGCTGCTGCGTAACGGAGGCCGACAGCCAGATTTGACTGGGAGCTGCGCTGGTCTCCACACCATGTTTATAGGCGTTTTCTACCAGCATGATCAGTAACAGCGGTGGCAACTGCCAATGGCTTTGCGCCGCAGGAAAATCGATATGCACCCTGGTTTTATTGCTGACCCGCAGTTGCTGTAGGTCGAGATAGTGCTGCAGATAGTCCAGCTCCTGCTGCAATGTGACCTGTCTCTGCTGACCCTGATACACCACATAACGCAGCAAATCCGCCAGCTTCAGCACCAGCTGCGGCGCCGCGTCTGACTTCAGCAAACACAGCGCGTACAGGTTATTTAACGTGTTAAACAAAAAATGCGGATTGATTTGTTGTTGCAGCAATTGCAGTTCAGTGCGCACCTGCTGATGGTGTAGCTGAGCCAGCACGTTATCCTGTTGCTGGCGTTCAAAAGCCAGGATCAAAGGCGTCGTTAGCAGCCACTGCATCAACATAAAATTAAAGTTGTACCAGTCAAACGGGTCCTGACTGCCACCCGGCACGGCCGGCACATCAACGCCATGATTCATCGGCAACTGCAACAACAGCCAGGCCAGTGGCGCGTAACAACACAGGATCAACAGCAAGCTCAGCAGCACAAACGGCAACAACCCGTACCGCGCCAGTACCCGGCGGATCAGCAAATATCGCGTCAGCCAGTAACAACCAAACATCGCAGCAGCCATCACGGCAAATTGCCACAGATACCATAGCCATGCACCGGGCTGCGTAACTATCCGCATCCAATCAAAGCGCAGCGGGATTGGCTGCACGGCAAAGCCGGGCGGGTGGGAAGTCGGTAAACAAGCCCAGGCCAGAGTCCAGAGGCCGAGTAACAGCAACAGCACCGCATCGAGCGACCAGAGCCGCGACCAGCCGGTCAGCGGCCCGCTGCCTTGCCGGCGCTGGTAAGCCAGATGGCACCAATACAATAACGACAACATGCTAACCAATAGCCAGTCTGTGGCCTCGAAGCGAAAGACCTGCGTGCTACTTTGGCTCCAAAACCACCAGCACGCCGGATATAACAGAAAAGCGGCGGACCAAATTAAAACCAGCTTTGTGGTGTGTCGTCTGGATTTCGCTGAGCCGTCGCCCGGTTGCACGTATACACTGAGCAAGCCTTGAGCGAACAATAACGGCAAATACAACAGTGCCGACAGCAACGCTGATGTCCAAAACGGCGGGATCGGAGTGTAGGCGGCCACATCTACCGGCAACATCTGCGGCGACATTAGCACCCACAGCCAGGCGAGCAGCACCGGCAATAGCGCTAACAGATGTTCTGTTTTTGTCACAGCAGCAAATTTCATCAGTACAGAGAGTCCAAGGGCGATGGTCTTATGCTGCCTGCCGCCAGCGTGCTTGTCATCTGTCCGCTGACAAAAACCGGTTTTGGCCTGACGAACCGGGTTCTTGCGGTTTTTTTGGCTTGGTCATCACAACAGGCCGGTTGGTCATTGCTGGCTTGAGCCACCACGCGCTGTGGCTTTAGCTTGTGCGGCATTGACCACAGCAAGAAGCAGCCAGATGTTACAGATCCAACAACTTTCCAAAACCTATGCTGACGGCACCCAGGCACTCCGTCAGCTGACCCTGACGGCCGACCGCGGGCTGTTTGGCCTGCTCGGGCCCAATGGCGCCGGTAAATCCAGTTTGTTACGCACTATTGCCACGCTGCAAAGCGCCGACAACGGCACGCTGCTGTTTGATGGCATTGACGTGCAGCAAGAGCCGGAGCGGCTGCGCCGGCAGCTCGGTTATTTGCCGCAGGAATTTGGTGTCTATCCGCATTTGTCGTGTCAGGCGCTGCTTGAACATATCGCCGTGCTCAAAGGCCTGCATCAGGCCACAGCGCGGCGCGAACAGATAGCGCAGTTGCTGGCGCTGACTAACCTCAGCGCCGTGGCCGATAAAACGGTGGCGCACTTTTCCGGCGGCATGCGCCAGCGCTTTGGCATCGCGCAGGCACTGCTGGGCGACCCGAAACTGTTGATCCTCGATGAGCCCAGCGCCGGGCTGGATCCGCAAGAGCGCGCACAGCTGCACAATGTGCTTTGTGAAATCAGCCGCGACCGGCTGGTGCTGCTGTCGAGTCATATTGTTGATGACATCGAACAGCTGTGTCCGCAGGTCGCCATCCTGCTACAGGGCCAGATTGTGCTGCAGGGCGACACCCAGGATTTAATCACGCCCCTAACCGGACAAATTTGGCAGGCCTATGGCGCAGCTGTGGCCCTGCCGCCACAGGCGCAACTGTTGCAGCGCAGCTACCAGCGCGGTATCCCGCTGCTGCGCGTATTTGCCTCGCAATGTCCCGGCACAGACTTTCAGCCGGTTGAGGCCACGTTACAGGATCGCTATTTTCTGGCACTGGCTCATGCTCTGGCTCAAATGGAGCGTGCGTGATGAAGCTCGGGGCCCTGCTTTACAACGAATGGCGGTTTTACCGGGTGCAGCCGCAATTCTGGCTCTGCCTGTTGCTGGCGCTGGCCTTTGCCGCGCTGGTCAATCTGGATCCGGGCTCTATCGATGCGCAGCCGGAAAAGGCGCTTTTACTGCGTCATAGCATGCTGCTGATGTCCATTCAGCCGCTGCTGCTTGCCGTGTTGGCACCGCTGGCGTTCTGCCGTGATGGCCAGCATGGCATCAGCGCCTTGATTAACGCCACCGCGCAAAGCCTGCGCCAGCGTTTGGCCGTGCGCGCCACTGGCTTATGGCTCACTGCCATGGCAATGCAGCTGATTTTCCTCGTGATGGTGGCGCTGGTGTTGTCAAAAGGGCTGGCGGATAGCAGCGGCATCTGGCGCTGGTCAGTACTCCTGCTGCTGGTACAGCAAGTGCCGGCCATCACCTTGCTGGTCGCGCTGTTCTTGTGGTTAAGCCGTCACAGTCAGTCGCCGCTGGCGCTTTATTTACAAGGCGCAGGGATCTGGCTCGGCTATATGCTGTTAGCAGCAGCGACAGGGTCACCGCTGATGGCGAACAGCCAGTCGATTTCGCCGCTGCTCAGTCAACTGATGCTCTATCTGGACCTGTACGCACTAAGCCCGCTGCTGGCGCAATTGCAACAACAAGGCGCAATGCCGGCTGGCCTGCTGCAGCTTGAGATGACCTTTTGGCTGAATCGCCTGCTGATTGTCAGTATTGCCGCCTGGATCTGTTGGCGGGTGCTGCGGCCCGGCATATCCTCTTTGCCACAACCGGAACATCGGCGCAGGGCGCTGTCGATGCGCTCAGCTGCACAAAGCGCTGCGGCAAACGGCCTGCTACAAAATCAGACACAAGGTCAGTATCAGCCTTGCCCGCCCGGCGCGCTGACCTTTTGGCCGGTCTTTCGCGGTCTGATACAGCTGCAATGGCAACAACTCTGCTGGCAACGCAGTACGCTACTGGCTTTACTGGCGCTGTGCAGCCTGATTTTCAGCGAGGTCTACACCGGTTTGGGTTATGCCGAACATTTCAGCCAGTTACTGCCGAACAGCCGGGACGCGATCAACTGGGTCAGTGGCGATGTGATCCCACGCTTTGGTTTGTTGTTATTGGCGTTCTGGGTGTATCAGATAGCCTGGCTGAACCGCCAGCAGCGTATCGACGGCTTGATTGCCGCCACACCAGTGCCATCCTCGCTGTTGTTATCCAGCCAGTTCGTGGTGTTATATGGGCTGGTCCTGCTACTGGTCGTGCTGAGTCTGGCGGCGGTTGCGCTGGCGCAAATGCTGCTGCAGGTACAGCTCGACCTGCTTGAATACGCTCAGCAAGGCTTGCTGTTACTGCTGCCACTATGGGTCTGGGCGACGTTATTGCTGGCTTGTCATGCGGTATTGCGCCGGCCATTGTGGGCCAATCTGGCGGTCGCCGGCTTGCTGGCATTCGGACTGTCCCCGCTACCGGCCTTGCTGCAACTACAGCATCCGCTCTGGCGCATCGGCCAGAGCCAGTTAGCGTTGCCGGATAGTCTGTGGGGCTATCAGGGCTCTTTGGGCAACACGGCCCAAACCTTTGCCGGTGATCTCAGTAGCGGCGGCTTCTGGCCTTATCTGCTGCTGTGGGCTTTATTGGCGCTATGCCTGTTTGCGCTGGCCTTGCAGTTTTATCATCGCGGCACCGGTTTTAGCAGCCCGAGATTTGCTGCCAGGCTGACACCGTTTACCGCCTGTGCCGCGCTATTCGCTATGCTGACGCTGACGCAAGGCTGGTCTTTGCATCAACAACTCGACCAGGCCGGCGTGCTGCAAAGCCGCGACGAGCGTCAGGCGAAACAGGCCGCTTATGAAACTCAATACCAACACTGGCAGACTGTCCCGCAACCGGTGGTACGGCAGGTCAAACTCAGCGCCAGCCTGCAACCTCAGGCACAACAAGCCAGCATCAGCGCAACCATCACTTTGCACAATCCGCATCCGACTGCCATTTCAAAGCTATTGCTCGGGTTCCCGCGCCTGCAGTTCGGCGCTGAGCTGCAAAGCCTGCAGCTACCAGGCGCACAGGCCGAAACTATCGACGCAGCATTGGGTCAGCAGGTGTTTACCCTGCAACCAGCGCTGGCGCCCGGTGCCAGCATTGAACTGCAAATCCGGCTGGAATTACAGCAACCGGCCATCGCCGCAATGCCTAATCATCAGGTATTAAGAGCGGAATTTAGCTACCTGCGGTTATTACAACTATTGCCGCAGCTCGGATTTGTGCCGGAATTACGCCTGCGTGACGACGCCGATCGCGCCCGCTTTGGTCTTGCTGCGTTACCGGCCTCGCAGCATCAACCCTCTCAGCTGACCACGCCCGCCAGTGCGCGCTATGACTGGGCCATCCTCGACACCACCATCGCAGTGCCCATTGGTTATCAGGGCATCGCCGCCGGCACTTTACTCAATAGCTGGCAAGTCGAAGGGCAGCAGTTTTTCCACTACCGCACGCAAGCTCCGGTACGCAATTTACCGGCACTGATCGCAGTGCCCTGGCAGCAGCAAAGCAGCACTGCGGCAGGCGTGCCGCTACAGATTTACAGCCCGGAATTTAATGCTGCCACCGATGTAACCATGCAGGCGATGCGTGACACTGTGCACTGGTTTTCGCAGCAGATCGGCGCCTATCCGGGCGACGCACTGCGGCTGGTGATCATGCCGAACATCGGCTCAACCGGCTACGCGCTACCACAGCTGGTGCTGATCAATCATCGGGTCGGTGTTCGGGCCAAGCCAAGCGCAGACGCGCCTTTTAGCCAGGTCTACCGGCGCGCTGCACATGAAACCGCACATCAGTGGTTTGGTCATGGCATCGGCAATGGTGTGCCTGGCGATGGCGCTTTTCTGGTCGAGTCGCTGGCTAAATACGCGGAACTGGTGCTGCTGGAGCAAAGGTTTGGCCGCGCGGCGATGCAAGGGCTGGTCGATTACGAGCAACAACGCTATGCACGGGCGCAGGCCGGCAGTCTGGCGGCCGCCAGCAGTCTGATTGATGCTAGCGAATCTTATGATCAGTATTCCCGCGCCACACTGGTGTTTGCCAAGCTCAGAGCTGAACTCGGTGATACGGTGATCATTGCGGCCCTGCGCCAACTCTGGCAGCAACACCGCTATCCTTTACTGCCAGCCAGTTCGATGGATTTTGTCCGGGCACTGCGGGCACAAAGCCCGGCCAGCGCGCAGCCGCTGATCGAACAGCTGCTGCTCGGGACCGACGTCAGGCCATTACTTGACGAAGAATAAACACAGCGCCGGACAACCTGATATACTGCGCTGGTTTTTTAACCAGCGCGTTCACATTTACCACGTCAACAGTACCAAGGAGTCTGACGATGAAAAAACCACTGCCGCATGATCACCAGCGCGGCGAAATCCAAGACAATATGCTCAAAGCCGTGGTGACCAGCCCGCTGTTCAGAACCCGGGTGGTCAAAGCGAAAAAAGGCAAAGGTTCGTATAACCGGCATGATAAAAAGGGGCGACAATCGCAAGATTCCGCCCCTTTTTCTTGCCTGCTATTCTGCCGCACCTAATCTGCCACTATTCATCGGCCATTGCCGGATCAGCCGCACTAACCGCGCGATTTTCACATCACTGAGCTGCCGGTAATCCAGATAGGGACACACCACCAGCCGAACCCGCTTCGCTACAGCAAATTCATCATCGAGCCAGACTAAACCACCGGTCCATGTATCGGGTAACAGCCCTTGCGCCAGTAAATCCCGCGCGTGCTGCCGACCGGCAATGATATGTATTGTGTCTATGCCGCAGTCTGATGCAGCAAATCCTGTTTGGCCAAACAACAGCACCGTCGCCGAACCCGCCTGCAACAACCATTGATCGCGCCATTGCTGCCAGCTTAGAGCACCGTGCACGTCCGGCTGCCAGGGCGCAGGCAATGCCCACACCAGCTTGGCGTAGACATTAAACACTTTGCGCCAGCCATTGCCACAGTGCTGATAAATCTGGTCGATTTGGCCGGGCAACAACGCCACACAGTGCTCCAGCGCGGCGAATTCAGCCATCGGCGGCGCTTTGGCGACATAAACCCGTAACAGCGCAGCCGGATCGCCAAAACCCGGACTATCGGTTAATTGACTGAGCGGCAAGTGGCCTGACCGCTCATGCCAGCTGGCTGGCTTGTGCCAGCGCATAATCAAAGCCGGCACAAATCACCGCGACCTGTGCCTGATTGCACTGCTCAGGCGTCGCGCGCGGGCTATCCGGATACACTTCGGTGGTGGTGACATACTGCGCATCCGTCATGCCGCCACACAGAGCCAGCGATTTTTTCGGATAATTCACCACACCCAATTGCTGCAGCGTCTCGCCAATCAAACAGCCACTCTCATCAGCTTCCGCCACATGTGTCACAGCGCTCACCGCTTCAATCATCACGCGCTGAAATTCCGGCGCGGGTCTTTCGCTATCGCCGACCAGATAAAACCCATCCGGAATATTCCAGTTGGTATTCACAGTGCCGTCCCGCGCGGCTTTGGCCGGGCGGAATTCGCTGTTATCTGAATCGGTGGTTTCATGTAAATCGATATGCACCAGCGGCGTGGGGAATTGGCTCAGCAGCGCCAGCACGGCATTCGCTTCTTGCGAGGGCCCACCGGTAACAAAAGATCGGTTCGGGTCGACCGCATTGGGATTCCAGCGGTTGATGGTTTCATAGCCCCAAGGGCTGATGCACGGCAGTACCAGCACGTTAGCAATAGCGGCATAGTGGGCAAAATGTTCGCGGATAAACAGCAGCGCGCCCTGCACACCACTGGTTTCATAGCCATGCACGCCGCCAGTCACCAATAACAGCGGCTTATTGGCGTCAAAATAGCGGCATTTAACCGCAAACAGTGGATAAGTGCCAAGCTGGTGCGCACTGTAATCGAGCGTGCCATAGCCCTGTAATTCAGCGCAGTCCGCCAGCGCGGCAGTCGTCAGCAGCTGCTGTAACGGCGCCACGACTTCTGCCTGATAGCTGCGTTTGATCGGCTGTTGACTCAGCCACAAGGCCTTTTCCGCCGCCCCCCAGGGGGTGCCAACAGTGCCAATGGAATAAATACGTTGCTCTGATTGAGTCATGACAGGAAGCTCCGGAACAGGAAAAAGCAAAGGCGTACTATATCATCGCCGCCCGACAGGAAGACAGGCTGACAAGTCCACCGCTAGCACTTATTGATATTTTTTGTTATTAATCAGCAGATTAAACAATGTGACAGCGCCACTGTCAGCTGACATTGTACGCCATGACATGACAGTGATGTGCCATGACGCACGACTGTCGTCACCGCGGGCGGCCGAACAGGATACAAAGAACAGCAACTCCCGCAGCCAGTGCTGTTTAACCAAAAGGAACGATGAAAATGACAACCACCGCAACCAGCAGAGCCGCCAGTGTATTTGATTATGCCGGCCATGAAATCAGACTGGAGGTCAGTATGCTCAGTGGCCGCGAATGGCTTTATCTGGACGATCAATTGCTAGAGAAAAAACGCAATCTGACCTCCTGTCGCAGCAAGTTTCAGTTTGTTCTGGATGGACAACCAGCAGAAATCCGCCTGCAATCCAAAGGCATTGCCGGTGCTCTGACCGGCCACTATGGGGTGGAACTTTATGTCGGCGGCGTGTTAACTGACAGCGATGAATTTAACTACAGCCAACTGTTGGTGAAAGACCCGAAAAAACGCCGGGGCGGACTGATGTTTTTGGCATACTCCATGACAGCGGGTTTTGTATTTGGCATGGCAGTCGCCGTGTTCTTTAAGCACTGAGGCCGGCCATGCAACTGAATCCTCAACTCATCAAACAACTGCGAACCGAACGGGGTTGGACCCAGCAACAACTGGCCGAGATCTGCGCCATCAGCCTGCGCACAGTACAGCGGGTTGAACTACAGGGCTTAGGTTCACTGGAAACCTGTAAAGCCCTGGCGGCGGCTTTTGCCATCACGCGCGAGCAGTTGCTGGAACAAGGCAAAGCCAGGTCCGGCGAGGCAACAACGGCTCCCGCCGGGAATAACCGGCTTTGGGTCGGTCTGGCATTTTTCATTGGCATTGTGGCTGGTTCGGGCCTGACGCTGTGGCTGGGTCGCTAGCGATGTCAGCGACTGGAAACCTGCTTGCGGGACTGCCACCAGCACCACAATCCCGCCAATGGCAATAACACGGATGCGGAGCCCAGTGAGCCAACCAATAGGCTTTGCGTCAGCAGCCAGATATCACTAAAGCTCTGCAACCAGGCACTATAGGCCAATGCCAGCAGCAGGCAGATGCCGGTCCAGCGCCAGGCCGGCCAGGGGAAATAGCGCGGATACAACTGCTGCAGACTTTTGCTTAGCAGATACACAGGTGCCAGCACTGTTGCCAATAACAGCACCAATGCGGCCAGAAAAAATATTGCGGCAATGACAGTTTGCATGAGTACTCCAAATCTTCGGCAATCTTAGTTGATCCAGCGGATTGGATGGAAGAGCGGACGTTGCGGCTGATTTTTGGCATAATGCTGGTTTAGCAAAGACTGAGGCCTTTATGCTGCAAGCAACCCGTTATTTAAGCTATTTTTTCCTGCTGAGCTATTTTATTGCCTTAGTTTTTACCGGCGTAATGAAAGGCTCGCTCTATCAAGACCCTTTGCATGTGCAGTACATGCTGATGAGTCTGGGCCTCGCTTATTTAGCGCAGTTTGTCCAAAGCCAGACTATGCTCACTATCATCTTTGCCGTGATCTTAACCGCGCTGGTAAAAATCTGTACGCAGATGTATGGCTGGGCTATTACCGAACGGGCCATTGGCGGTATGAATCTCGGATATCTGATCGCATACCTGCTGTGTATTCAGCAGTTGGTGAAACTGAAAAAACAGCATCAATCGCGGAACTGATGCTGGCAGAGAGGCGGGACGCCGGTGGTCTGTCGGAGGTCCTGTATGAAGTGGTTCCGCTGTTCCTGTCTGTGTTGGCTGCTTCCCTGGCAGTCTTTGTGGGCCGAGCCGTTACAACTGGTCGACACGCTTGGCAGTCTGCAACCCAGCACCGCTCCACCACCGGTGGAAGCGCAAGTGTTACTGCGTATTCTGCACCAATATCCGTCCCCTTATTCTCTGATCGAAATCAGTCGAAACCGCGCCCGCGAATGGACCAAAACCGCCGGAAATGCCTGTATCCCCTGGCTGCGCAAAACGCCAGAACGTGAACGCGATTTTCTGTTTACTGTGCCCTACATGCTGGAAAGCGCGATGACGCTGGTATCGCTGCCGCAATCCGGCTGGCAAACACAGCTGGAAAAACTAAAGGATAGCGAGGGTAAAGTCAGTCTGGCGCAACTGCTGCAGTTACAGCGACCACCGCTGATTGGTATTGAACTAAACCGCAGTTACGGCGGGAAGCTGGATGTGCTGCTGCAGCAACATCAGGCCAATGCCGCCATTTACACCCGCAGCACCGCCGGTGAATCTGTCGGCAGTATGCTACCGATGCTGCACAAAGGTTTTGTCGACCTGATGCTGGAATATCCCAGAATTGCAGCGCGTAGCCAAACCGAACTGCGTTACTGGCCCGTCGCAGAGGCAGAACCCCACAACGCCGTGCATTTTGCCTGTTCGCGCACGCCACAAGGCGAAAAAATTGTTGCCCTGCTCAACCAAAGTATTCGCCAGCAAGCGGGCACCACAGAGTATCAACAGCTGACCCTGCAAAGTTTCGCTGCAGCGGACCGCGCCCAGGTGCTGCGTGACTGGCAAAAGATGTTGGCGCAGCCTTGATTGCCGGTCGCAGTGGGAGAAAAGCTCGGATTGCATTAGCGCACCAAAGTTCTGAGCGTTGAACCGGCCATCTGATATTCCCGTATTGCCGCTACTGCCGTTCAGTTCAGAGGACATATGGATTCACTCAGTCAAATCGCGTTAGGGGCGGCCGTCAGCGTGGCGGTGTTTCGCCGTCGTCAGCCCATCTGGCAGTCCGCATTATTAGGTGCTGTGGTCGGAACCTTGCCAGATCTCGATGTATTGGTGCAGTTTGATGACCCGATCAGCGACATGACGCGACACCGCGCCGAAAGTCACGGGCTATTGTATCTGACACTGGCCTGTTGGCCGCTGGCCTGGCTGTGGCGAGCTATCGCCGGTGCTAAGACTAGTTTCCGCCTTTGCTGGTTGGCAATTTTTGCCGTTCTGATCACCCATCCGTTGCTCGATACGCTGACGATCTATGGGACACAACTCGCACAGCCCTTCAGTGACCGGCCTTTTGGCATCGGCAGCATTTTTGTGATCGACCCTTTGTATACCCTTCCGCTCTGTATCGGTTTGGTGTTGGCGCTGCGGCGCCAATCACTGCGCAGCAATGACTGGATGCTCGGCCTCAGTACCTTGTATTTATGCTTCGGTTTGCTGGCGCAACAGCATGTCAAAACCGTCGCCGCGCAGCAATTGCCCGCCGACACCAGCGGCACCGCAGTGCTGGTCACTGCAACGCCATTTAATACGCTGGTCTGGCAAATACTGGTGCTGGGGCCTGAGCATTATTATGAAGGCTTTTATGCGCTGGCGGACGGCGCAAAGCCTATCGTCTGGCGCAGCTGGCCGCGGGATCAGGCGCTGTTGCAGCAATGGCAGAAAAATCAACACATTGCTCAGTTGACCCGCTTTAGTCATGGGTTTGTGGTCCTGACTGAAACGGCGGACACATTACTGTTGGCGGATTTGCGGATGGGGCTGGCACCCAATTACAGTTTTCATTTCGCCTTTCGGCGTGATGATAACGGTGACTTAGTAACACCTTGTCAGCTCAGCAATGAGGGTCGTCAGGGGCAAATCGGCGTCGCGCTGCACTGGTTATATCAGCGGGCCAGCGGGCAGCAGACGGCGGCATTTTTTAATCCGCAGCAGGACACGGCAACAGCGCTGCAACAAGCAGCGCAATACCAGTGTCAGGGAGAAGTAAATTCAGCGGGCAACACCCGCTGATTTCGACCAAGCAGCAACTTAGGTTTTAAACTGACGAACTAACGCGTTAAGTTGCACCGCTAACCGAGATAATTCATGGGCTGACGCGCTGGTTTGATTGGCCTCCAGCCGCCGTTTGTGCCGCAAGGTCGCTGATATTGATGATATTGCGGTCAATCTCCCGAGCCACTTTCGCCTGCTCTTCGGCCGCACTGGCGATCACCAGATTGTTATCACTGATACTGGTGATTTGACTATTGATCGTTTCCAGCGCTTTGCCGGCTGCTTCGGCGACCGATAACGCCTGACCGGCTTTTTCACCGCTGTGCTGCATCGCCTGCACTGCAGTGCCTGTGCCGGCGCGGATTTTTTTGATCATCTCTTCAATTTCGCGGGTCGACACCTGCGTACGGGCCGCCAGCGCGCGCACTTCATCAGCCACGACCGCAAAGCCCCGGCCGGCGTCGCCGGCCCGCGCAGCTTCAATCGCAGCATTCAACGCCAGCAGGTTGGTTTGCTCGGCAATGGCACGGATCACGTCCAACACTTTACCGATATCCTGCGCCTGTAACGCCAGTTCCTGCACGACCTGCGCACTTTGTGCGACGTCTTCGTTCATGTGAATAATGGCGCTGACCGTTTGCTGCACCTGCGTTTTGCCAAACTCCGTATTGCGGGCGGATTCAGTGGAGCTTTCAGAAGCGCGCAAAGCAGTTTCCGCCACTTCATCAACCGCCGAACTCATTTCCGTAATGGCTGTAGCCGCCTGCTGGATCTCGTCGTTTTGCTGTTGCAGGCCGCGCGAATTTTCCTCTGTAACGAAATTCAGCTCTTCCGCAGCGGAGGCCAGCTGATTCGATGAATGACTAATTTGTGCCAGCGTATCACGCAAATTCTGCTGCATCCGGGCTAATGCCTGCATCAGCTGGGCAGGTTCATCAGAGCCTGAATCGTCAATCCGCGAGGTCAAGTCGCTGTCAGCAATACGACCAGCCAGCTGCACTGCGCTCTGCAAAGGACGGGTAATGCTGTTGGTTAACAGCATTGCGATAGCAAAAGCAGCGAGCACAGAGAGCGCGATCAGAACCCAACTCAGAACCTTACTGTTGTGATATGCACTCGCCGACTCCGCCGAAATTTGCTGCATAAAGCCCCTGTTGAGCTCGCCCAACTTCAGCAAAGAGGCTGTCATCTCATCAGCGAAACCGCCCATCACGGTGTTCTGCAAAACAATGGCTTCAGCCTGATTGCCGGCCGTAGCCAGCGCAATCACTTCCAGCTGCCGGGTCATATAATTTTCAGCAGCAGCAAAAAATTTATCGAATTCTTCCCGTTCGCCGGGGATCGAAATTAGTTTGACGTAACTTGCTTTTTTCTCGACCAGTTCATCACGTAAGCCGGTGATTTGAGTTTTCAGCTGTTCCTGATCATCGGCGTTCTCGGCCAGCAACAAACGGAAAGTAAAAATACGCAA
>Ga0075154_10001011_pt1 | contig 21311 bp, 13 predicted proteins | sample JI71714BDNA_FD_70965 | JGI IMG/M metagenome (GOLD analysis project Ga0075154, IMG submission 70965) | Wastewater effluent complex algal communities from Wisconsin, to seasonally profile nutrient transformation and Carbon sequestration -... | ecosystem: Engineered > WWTP > Effluent > Algae...
CCGATGATGATCAAGAAGGCCGTGGTGAATATGGCGCTTAAATTAAAGAAGCCAATCCTGAGTCTGACCAACAGTGATTACAATGAATATGGATTAAGCGATCTGCTCGTTGATCAGGGTGATGCCTATGAGATCAACCTGCAGGTCTATTATATGCTGCGGGATTCAATCACCGGCTGGCCCGGGGGTAAACCCAATGTGAACCTGCCGGTCCACCCGGAACGTTCTTCACCCTATCCCAAACGGGTGATCATCTTCTCCCCTCACCCGGATGATGATATCATCAGTATGGGTGGTACTTTCCAACGGCTACATGACCAGGGACATGATGTGCATGTGGGTTACCAGACCAGCGGCAATATCGCTGTGACGGATGAATTTGTGACCCGCTTTCTGGATTTTGCAGTAGGCTTTGAAGAAATCGCCGGTATTGATACAAAAAAATCAGGCAAGATCCTTGAAGATGCCCGGAAATTCCTGAATCGGAAAAAATCGAATCAGATGGACACGCCCACTATCCGGGCGATCAAAGGACTGATCCGTAGAGGAGAAGCAAAAGCCACTTGCCGCTATGTAGGCATCCGGGAGGAAAACATCCATTTTCAGAATCTCCCCTTCTACGAAACCGGTGCGATTGAAAAAAAGCCAATGAGTGAAAAAGATATTAAGATCACCATTGAACTATTACGAGAAATAAAACCCCACCAGGTGTATTGCGCCGGCGACTTTGCCGATCCGCACGGCACTCATATTGTGTGTTTTAATGTGGTACTGGAAGCCCTCCGCCGGATCAAGGCCGCAGGGGATGATTGGATCGGGGATTGCTGGCTATGGTTGTACAAAGGAGCCTGGCAGGAATGGAATATTGAAGAAATCGAGATGGCCATACCCATGAGTCCGGACCAGGTACTCAAAAAACGATTCGGCATTTTTATACACCAGTCACAAAAAGATATGGTGCCCTTCCAGGGAAGTGATTCGCGCGAATTCTGGCAACGAGCCGAAGAAAGAAATGCAGCCACTGCTAATCTCTATGCCGACCTGGGACTGACCCACTATGCCGCAATGGAAGCATTTGTCCGCTGGCATTATTAACAGTATTTAAAAAATTGAACTATAAAAAGACCGGCCTGTATTATAAGGCCGGTCTTTTATCTTTCAGGGTGGTCAACCTTTATTTCCAATAACTATTCTAAGTATATTTACGTAGATACAACTAAGTATGCATACCACAAAAGGGGTATTTTTTATCAGCTACTGAAATCAGAAATTTGTGGTCCGGTTGATCTCGTCAAACCCTCAACGCCTTCGCTGATCGAATTGGCCCTTTTACCCGGACTAAATTACCGTTAGAAAATGAATAAGCCCATCCGGGTGATGATCACCGATGATCATCCGATTTACCGGCAAGCCGCGGCTGCCGCCCTTCAATGCCAAGAGGAAATTATTGTCGTAGGTCTTTGTTCATCCGGACCCGAAGCCCTTGAAAAAATACCGGAACATTTGCCTGATATCGTCTTAATGGATATCCGAATGCATCCCATGGATGGTATTGAAACCACCGAAAAAATTAAAGCGCTTTTTCCTGATGTAAAAGTGATTGGTTTTTCGCTAGAGACAAAACCAGAAATAGCAAAACGGATGTTCAGCGCCGGTGCCAGTGGCTATGTAACCAAATCCTCCCCCCGGGAAGAAATCTGTGAAGCCATCAACCAGGTGTTGAATGGGAAAATATTTATATGCAGGGAAATAAAAAAATACAAAGAGAAAAATAAATAAACTGAAAACAACCCAAAATCTAATGATCCAATGAAACACTTTGAGCTCGTATCTATTTATTGGAATATCAAACCTATAAAATTAGGTTATTAATATCATAACCTTGTTTTAAAGTAAAAGTTAACAAATATTTTATCAGTAAAAATCAACTAAATTTTAAAATAAACAACCAATATTTCCTGATTCGAAAATATTACAAACAAAATTTTATCCTTCATTATTACTAAACGTACTTAACACTAATTCCTTGTAATTCCGTCCTATTGGTATTTGCTTACCACAAATATCAACATCTGTAGAAGAAAACGCTTCAATTTTATTTTTAGCTACAATAAAAGAACGATGAACCTTGATAAAGTCAGCAGCTGAAAGCAATCCTTCTATTTGAACTAAAGGCAGTTTTGTAATAATTGATTTTTTTAATGTAACAATCCTTACGTATTCACGAAGACTCTCTATATATAACACTTCATCAAATTGGATTTTAACTTTTTTCTTATTAACATTGAAGAAAATATATTTTTTTTCATCCTGTATTAAACCAAGCTGTCCATTCGGTTTGCCAAAATTTCTTATTTTGTTTACTGCTGTAAGAAATCGTGAAAAATCAACAGGTTTTAACAAGTAATCAGTTATATTGTACTCATAACTTTTTAACGCATATTCATGATAAGCAGTTGTAATAATAACAAAAGGCGGATACTTTAAAGTATTTAAAAAATCAAGCCCCTTAAGTTTAGGCAGATGAATATCTAGAAAAATAATATCCACATCCTCTTTCCCCAGATACTCTAATGCAAATAGAGCATCCTCGCATGTTGCAGAAAGCGATAAAAAAGGCACCTGGTGAACATAGTCTTGCAAAACTTCAGCAGCCAACGGTTCATCTTCAACAATCAGGCATTTATACTGTAGCATATATCAAAAGATTAATTGTTAATTGTACATAAAACCTACCATTCATATTTTCTATAATCAACTCGTGCTCCGGATATACAAGTTGTAGTTGCCGCTTAACATTCCCCAAACCGATATTTTCATAAATCTCTGTGCTATTGCCTTCTTCTTTTGAATTTATTACAACTAATCTCAATTGACCATCATTTACTTTCAAATTTATATTTATGAAAGAGTTAAATCTCGATTCACTGGCGCCGTGCTTGAAAGCATTATCAACAAATGGCAACAAAATCAATGGAACAATCTTCTGTTGTGAATTATCAATATCTTTAATGAAGTGAATTGTCAAACGTTCATTATATCTGATTTTTTCAAGTTCAATATAATCAGTAAGAACTTTAATTTCCCTATCAATTGAAATAAAACCGCTTCCGGACTCATACAACATGAATCTGAGCAGTTTTGATAATTGCATAACTGCATCAGCAGTGCGGTCCGATTTTTTACGGGCTAATGCAAATATATTATTGAGGGTGTTAAATAAAAAGTGGGGATTCGTCTGGGCTCTGAGAAATTTTAACTCAGCCTCGAGGCGTTCTTTTGAAAGCAACTCTGCTCTTTTACGGGAAGCGTCAGCCAGTCGGTATTGTTTAGCTGCAACCACAATCATACAAACAAAAACAAGGTCAAGAAATGCGTTCATATTTTGTTCCAATCCAAATAAAGAATGATCCTGATACAAACCCATATATATAAACGGATATATGAAGTAAAAGGCAATAAATCTGTATAAAATTATTGCAATAACAAAGCCAGCTATGAGTGCTATTGTAATAGAAAAATAATGACGGGTTTTACTATTAAACAAACTAAGTTGTCTGATCACAAAATAACTTAATGGAATTTTTGCAACACATATTACAAATTCACCCCAAAAAGCCATTCCCACATGTTGCAGGAAACTAAGCTGTACATACTTAACATTGATCCATGTATACTCTAAATATGTTTCAAACAAAATATAAGCTACCCAAAATACGCTATGCAGCAAAACCCTGGAATTCATATATAATATTATGAAAACCAGAGACAAAGAACAAATACGGTCTACCAATATAGCTTTAGCGTCTACAAAAAGCGGGTTTTCAGTAACTAACTTCTTTTTTCTGCTGTAATCTCAAAAAATAAATGATAATGGTTTTAAACAATCAGAATTAGTGCATAAAAAAACAGGCTATTCTTTTAGTAGATAAAAAACGTTTTAAAAACAACCTTGATCAGAATTGAAACAAAAGACTTCAATTTAGCTGTGATATTTCATGGAGTATCAACTAACATAATTTAAGTAAAGTAAAATCAGTATCAAATTTCGCAATGTAAAAAACTAATGATTAACACTGAGTCAAAATGCATATAACTTTTTTGTCACAAATAAAATTTAGGAAAAAGAGGGGAAACGTTAAATGATTTATAAATTAATTTTATAAAATATGTCAACTGATTCAATTTATTTTCAAATTCAATACTACTATTAAATAGTTTATTAACAACTATCTGCCCTCGTAGATTAATGTATGCAATTGGTAGATTTTATAAAAGGCTTATCGTGAATATAAATACTTTTGAATCAAATCTAAATAGACACATGAAATCACAACTAAACTTCAATAATACAAAATATAGTAAGAGATACAATATCAAGATGTAAACTCTTTACATAAAATGTAAAACAGAATATAAAATTATAATTGAAACATCTAAAACATGAAATACTGCCTTAAGATATATTTGTTATAAATAAAACCTAATCACTTTGAAATGAACAAAATTTTTGAATTTCGATTAATGTCAGAAAATATTAAACATAACGGAAAACACAAAACCTGGAATTTGAAATATTCGATTAAGCAAATAAGTCAATACATCAATTTGAAATATATAATAACCGGCATCATACTTCTCCAGTTAAATATTTCTAAGTCTCAGGAAAGAGAAAAAACAACTAATACAAATCAAAATGTTACACTTAGCGGATCAATAAAAGACAGCAAATCTTCTGAAACAATTTTTGGTGCAAATATCTATATTATTGAATTAAAACAGGGAAGTACTTCAAATGAGTATGGATTTTATTCATTAACAATTCCTCCAGGTAAATACACGATTAATATCAGCTATTCCGGCTATAAAACAATTGAAGAAATAATTAATATTTCCGAAAATACTACTAAAGATGTTTCATTAACAGAAGCTGCTAAAGAACTGGAAACTGTTGAGATTTCAGCGTCAAAAAGAAAAACTGAAATACGAAGTACTGAAATGAGTGTACACAAAATGTCGACACAAACAATCAAATTAATGCCAGTTGTACTTGGTGAATCAGATATTCTAAAATCCATACTTCAATTACCCGGCGTAACAAATGCCGGTGAAGGTCAATCGGGATTTAATGTCAGAGGCGGTTCAGCTGATCAAAATCTTATTCTGCTTGATGAAGCAACCATTTATAATTCATCTCATCTATTTGGCTTCTTTTCAATATTTAATACAGATGCAATCAAAGATCTCAAGCTATATAAGGGGGGTATTCCTTCCAGATTTGGCGGGCGGCTTTCATCAGTTTTGGATATTTATCAAAAAGACGGAAATAAGGAAAAACTATCTGTATCCGGCGGCATCGGTTTAATCACCAGCAGATTAATGATGGAAGGGCCACTGCAAAAAAGCAAAAGTTCATTTCTGATAGCCGGCCGTGGCTCATACGGTCACTATTTTTTAAAGCTCTCCAATAATAAGAACTCTGCGCATTTCTATGACATAAATACAAAATTAAACTACATAATTAATGCTAAAAACAAACTTTTTCTATCTGGCTATTTTGGAAGAGACGTATTTGATCTAAACGGTGGATTTGTAAATATATTTGGAAACTCATTTGGAAATCTCCGATGGAACCATTTATTCTCCGATAAGCTTTTTTCAAATTTATCCTTGATATACAGTAACTATTTCTATGAATTAAAATTAGACTATCTTGGTTTTAACTGGAGTAGTGGAATTAATAACATAAATTTAAAATATGACTTCAAGCACTATTTAAGTAACGCAGCCAAATTAACCTATGGAATAAATGCACAATATTACTTATTTAATCCAGGTAAAATTACACCGTCCGATGAAAATTCAGGAATAACTAAAACGCAACTTGATAAAAAATACGCTTTTGAGCCTGCTATATATATTGACGTTGATCAGGCTATATCCAGAAATTTTAAAGTAAACTATGGAATACGATATAGTATGTTCTATCGTTTAGGAAATCAGACTATAAATTTATATACTGATAACAAAGCGGTACTTTTTAACGAAACACTTAAAATATACGAAAAAGCAGCTCCTATTGGTACAAAAACCTATGGAACAAATGAACTGATAGCTAAATTTTCTAATCCGGAACCAAGAGTTTCATTTTCATATGCCTTTAGAAAAGAGCAATCAGTTAAAGCCAGTTTCAACAGAATGTCACAATATCTGCATTTAATCTCAAATACAAGTTCTCCAACACCGTTAGATATCTGGTCACCAAGTGATAATTTCTTCAAACCACAAATACTAGATCAGTTTGCCCTCGGCTATTTTAGAAATTTCAATCAAGACAATTATTCAATAGAAATTGAAACCTTTTACAAGAAAACTAAAAATAAAGTAGATTATATTGATGGAGCCGAATTGATTGCAAATAATAACCTTGAACAGGTTATACTTCCTGGAAAAGCAAGAGCTTATGGACTTGAATTAATGATTAAGAAAAACTCCGGGCCTTTAACCGGTTGGGTTTCCTATACACTCTCCAGAACTGAACAACAGATTCCTGGCAGAAATGCAAGTGAAACCGGAATAAATGAAGGGCGTTGGTATAAAACAAATTATGACAAACTACATAATGTATCAGTTACACTTATATATAAACAAAATTCAAAATGGACATTTGGCAGCATTTTTATTCTGCAATCAGGACAACCAACCACCTATCCTTCCGGCCAATATACATACCAGGATATAACTATTCCGGATTATGGGCCTCGTAATTCTAACAATTTACCCTTGTTTCACCATTTAGACGTATCAGCAACATTAACACCTGCAAAGAACAAAAAAAGAAAATGGAATGCAGAATGGGTTTTCAGCATCTATAATATATATAATCGCTACAATGCTGCATCAGTAAATTTCAGACAAAATAGAGAAACTGGTAAAAACGAAGCTGTAAAATTTTCAATATTTGGCATTATACCTGGCATTTCATACAATTTCAAATTTTAAATTTATGAAGAAGTATATGTTCTCCAAGAAACAATTAATAAAATTGAATACCCGCTTTCTTGTTAGTATAGTTACTGTAACCATATTCTTAGTCTCATGCGAGAAAATAATAAGTGTTGACCTGAAAACAGAAGCTGCAAGACTGGTTGTTGATGCATCAATTAACTGGAAAAAAGGAACAGCAGGCAACCAGCAAATTATAAAACTTACCACTACTGCAGGATATAATCAAAATACAATTCCTGTAGCAAGTGGGGCAATAGTTACCGTTACCAATAGTGCAAATACAATATTTATATTTACAGAAGAATCCGCCAGTGGAATATACGTTTGTAATAATTTTATACCCGTAATAAACGAAAATTACAAGCTGAAAATAGTATATAATGGCGAAACTTATATATCCGAAGAAAGTTTAAAACTTACACCAAAAATAAGTGACGTAGAGCAAGAAAACGACCTTGGCTTTAATAATGATGAAATTGGAATTAAAATAAACTTTAAAGATACCGCCAATCAGCGAAATTTTTATATGATGCGTATTGATTTCGCTGAAAGTCCATACCCGGAATATCAGGTTTTGGATGATCAGTTTTCCGACGGAAATAAAATTACATGGCCCTATTCTCATATAAAACTGGCTACTGGCAAAATCTTAAAATTCACCCAATTTGGGATTTCTGAATCTTACAGCAATTATATGAGAATATTAATAGCAGCTTCAACGGGTTCAAACAATGGTCCATTCCAGGTAACACCCGTCAAAGTCAGAGGAAATATACTTAATCAGACAAATACCAGCAACTATCCTCTTGGGTATTTCAGACTAAGTGAAACTTCAGATAGTGTATATACAATCAACTAGCAGCCTGAATTGATTTAATTAAGATAAAATTTAAATTTGTGATTTATATAGAGTATCAACAAATTTAAATAATATCCTGTAAAAGTAAAACTGGAAAATCCGAAAAGTAAATCCCACTTTGAATCATTCAAGCTGACCAGGCAATAAAGCATATAACTGTAGCAGAATTTTTGTGACACCACCATATCACTTTACACATATTAGGGGGTTGAATACTACAGGCAAAGAATCGGCTTTATGAAATACAAGACGATGTTACCCACTCTACAAGAACCGGGAATATCCAGATTTGGAAAAAACGGTTATAAAGATTGTCTTTGATGCTCCTGCGTACAGTGAATCTCGGGTCAGTAACAAACTTCGTACGCATGTATTCTTACTTTTACTGCAGGTGATCGCTGCCGATGGCAGTATAAAGAAATAAAAGACTATTACATGTAGTGTAAAGCACTTGAAACAGCTTTATACCAACATGTTATGATTCTTGCCAAAGCCTTGGTAGATTCTTTGGATCGGAAAAGATAAAAGTAATTTAAAATGACGAAATTGAATAACAGAAAATCAGTCATTTTTTTTTCGGCTGTACGCTCTCCTATTTAAAATTTGCAAAAAACAGAAAATAAGCAATACGTTATATTCTATACCATTTGATCCTCCACCAACAACAAACCATCCTTCCTTTCCATGCACCAGAATAATACCCATAATCAAAATTAAAATGTTAGATACTGCTATGGGTAATAAGCCTCTGTTAAGTAATAATAACGGGCAGGAAACCAGATGCACCAATTTAACCATCCATGCAAGAACTACCCCATATGGCGCAAAACCAATAGTATCAAGATAAAGCTTGCCAAAATAATATACATCTCCACTTAAAATTGAAAAAAAACTGTGTGAAAAAAGGGTTACGGCTAAGGCAATTCTCAAAAACAGATAATCTCCGAATTGAACAGTCATATAACTTAATTTAATTAATTAAAGTACCCGGGGTGACAAGATTTATTCTGGGGTTCTAAAGGATAAAAAACTTAAAAAGTACTTGGAAATGATATTTTAAGATTAAATATAAATCAACGTTGAATTTCATGAACAATATTGAAAAAAGCAGGTAGTTGAAACTACCCGCCAGATTATAGTAATCTTAGACCAACACATGAGAAAGTAATCACCTTATTAACGAGGGCTTAAATAAGTAAATTGTTGCTCCCATTCTCTTGAACTGGCAGCTGAAAAATCCCCATTTACATAGTTATAGCCCCATTTCGCATACAATTTCTTTTCCGCCGGGTCATAACGGGAAGAGAACCCGGGATTCATCGTATAAAATGTTGTAGCCCCGGAAAATGAATTTTGTACAGTTACAAGCTTGGTAGCTGGATCAATGGAGTACTCCGGTTCCTGTGATCCGAAAGCGGTAATGTTTCCGCTTAAAATTGCCGGGCAATAATACCCATCAAAATCAGGAAAGAAAATTTTAACTTTATCTGCCCCTGTTGTCCTTAACTCCACTTGCACAGTTGTACCCGTATACCCCGAATTTAAAGAAGGATGATAATTTTTAAACTGGAGAGAGTAAACCCCATCATAAATATTCTTAGCACTGAATGCATAATACTGTGTGTGATAATTTGCAGATACACTATAAGCAGGGTTATTTACTGCCTTGATCTTAAAACCAATCAAATAGATGGCTGCCGGATCAAAAAGTGCAGAATTGATTTTTAATTTCAGTGGAATTGACTCAAACTTTCCCTTAGGAATGATTACTTCATTCAACGTAAGAACAGAACCCAGGCTGCTTTTAAAATGAGTTAGTTCAGGATGATTAGTAACATAAGTAGAAGTTATCGTAGTATCTAAAGTGATTACCAGGTCACTTTCCGCAGGCGCTGATGATGCAAGTCGAACAGGCAATAAAGTAATAACGGTGTCCTTATTCACCAAATTCAAAGCGATGGAAGTAAAAGAAGTTGTTGTGTTAGGGATAGCTAATTCAACAACTTTTTGTGCATTAATAAAATGACCAATCGTTCCTTCCTTTGCATCCTTATCTTTTAAACAGGCAGGTAGTAAAAATGAAATAAATACAATAATAAATATATTACGCATAAATAAATGTTTAAAGTTAAATTTATAAATCCCAGAATATGTTTGAAGTAAACGGGCTAATTGTTCCTTCCGCTGCAACATTTCCCGGATTGTAGTTATATTCATTCTGAGGATACCTGAAACGCACTGGTATATTCGGCCCGGGGTTAGCTGCCTTTGTTACAGGAATATTAGAAGGAAAACCCGTTCGTCTGTAATCTGTCCATGCCTCAAATGGCAACATCCCAACTGTTGAGAAATATTTTTGAACCAATATTAGTTGAAGTTTGTCTGAAGCCAGATTCCAGTTCACAACAGCACTGCCAGATGCCAGATAAGCAGCTGCTTCACCAGCGGCATTTGCGACTTTTAATTTAATAAAAGATTCTAAAATGCCGCTTTCAAACAATTGTTTTGCGTTACCAGGCATGTAACCCCTTTGAACAGCTTCAGCCTGAAGGAAAAAGCTTTCTACAGAAGTAATTAACCATTGAGCATCTGAAGCTGAAGTAACCAATCCTGGACCTGCTATATCAGAAGAATTTACTGACTTATAGGGATCACTATTGGGCAGGTTCTCTCCAAAATTATATCCGTAATAATCATTCCCATTAAGTGGTGTTCTGGCTTTTGAATAGTAATATTGATATCGTATATCTCCATTTGTCCGAAGACTGTTTAAAGTAAAGTTATTAGCCCTGTTAAAATTATCAACCACCACCCCTGCAGGCGTATATTTATAATTCTCCCAGAATGGATTTTGTTTTCCAACAAGTGCACCATATCCTGGGTTAACGGTAGCTGTTTCTCCACTTCCAAGAAAACCATCTGTTGTAACTTTCGATAATTCAGTTGCATGATTTATAATGGATGTTTGAGACAAACGCAATACCAGTTTAAGCCGTAGTGTATTAATAAATTTACGCCATTTCAACACTGAACCGTGAAACAGTATATCTGCACTGGATATCTTTAAGTCAGCACCTGTTTCGATACTGGCAAGCAAGAGAAGTGATTTATCCAGTTCACTGAAAAAATCCTGGTAAATTAAATTACCCTTATCGTATTTTGGTGCAATATGAGTTGAAATATTAAACGCTTCAGAATAAGGAATATTATTATATGTATCTACCAGGTGCATAAATCCAATTACTTTCATGACTCTGGCAATAGCCTGGTAAAAAAACTGCTTGGATCCTTCCGTTTTTTTTAAGATTGCATGGTAATCATACAAATTATTATACCAGTCATTCCAGTCTGTTTGTCCAAAATTAGTAGTGATATTATAAGTTTCACTTTCTGTTGAAGGCCCATAGTCACCTCCTCTTGCCCACCAACCCATCCAATGCGCCAATGTAGGATAATCCGAAACCATTATACGACCTGTTTCATGCAACGCCTGAGGTAATACAAGGTCTGGTGTAATCGAAGCGTCTGCCGGGTCATTGGGATTATCATTTATGTCAAAGAATGATTTTTTACAGCCACTCAAAAAAAGGAGAACTGCGATACAAATTATAATTTTTTTCATTGGTAGTTGCTTTAAAATTTAACGTCCAGAGTTAAACCCATTGTCCGAACAGGTGGGTTAATAGATGAAGTTGTTACACCGTTTGAATTACCGCCGTCAAAATTGAAATCCGGGTCAGTAAATTGATTCGATTTGGGCACCCATAAAAATAAATTACGTGCATTGAGTGTTATACCCGCCGAGTTAATAAAATTCATTCTTTTAAATAGCTTACTGGGAAACTGGTAACTCAAGGAAACCTCCCGGATACGCCAACTATCCGCACTGTACATGAAATTTGTTTCCGCCTGCCGGAATACACCGGTATAGAAATCAGTAATATCATTAATTGTAACATTTTTATTTTCAATATACTTTCCTGATGCAGGATCCATATATACAGAATTAGGTATTACAAATCGTTCTCTGTGATTATATGCTGTGGCTGCTGATACGCCAGTCCACGCCATTTCATTTCCAATCCGTCCATAAGCCAGATGACCTCCTTTATATTCAGCCACAATAGTCAGGTTGAAATCTTTCCAGGAAACTGAAGGAGTCAGACCAAGTACCCATACCGGAGCAGTCCGACCCATCGGTGTGAGATTTGGATTAGCGGAAGGTAATCCGGTAATCCGGTCAACAATAATCCTTCCCAGGCTGTCACGTACATAATCCTTTACCATGAATGTCATTGCAGGCTTGCCAACAAATGCATAATTTGACGCATTTGCAAAACCACCAATCTGGATACGCTCCAAACCCGGATAAATAGAAATTACTTTACTCTTATTGTAGGTTGCATTTCCGGAAAAACTTAACTTCCAGTCACTGTTTTTGAAAACCGGGGCATAGGTAATATCCAGTTCAAGCCCCTCACTATAAAATGATGCTGAATTAATTTTTGTTGTACTGAACCCGGTTGACCTTGAAACAGAAACCGGAATAATCTGATCACTCATGTTATTTTTGAAGTAACTGATTACCGCCGATAATTTATTTCGGAAAAAATTCAATTCAGTACCCACTTCATATGTTTCAATTTTCTCAGGTTTTATCCCGGGATTCGTCAAGTTATTTGAAGCGGTATATCCTGGTAAAGTTCCATAGGGGAAGCCTCCGCTCGCCTGGTAAGTAGCATTGAGCTCATAAGGTCCTACCAGATCAGCATTCATTGTACGATTCCAGGAGAACCTGAGCTTCGCATAACTCAGAATTTTACTTTTAAGACGAGGAATTGCATCACTTAAAACCACTGCCGCATTTAATCCCGGGTAGAAATATGAATTATTCCCTTCTGCAAGCCACGAAACTTTATCATTACGCCCGGTAAACTCAATAGAAGCCCAGTTACTGTAACCAGCAGAAACTGAACCAAAGAGGGAAAATAATCTTGTCCGGGAATAAAAATTACCGCCCCCCCCGCCAAATTCACCTGACCTGTTATTTACAGAATATAAGCCTGGGACAACTAAAGCAGTATTTGAAATACCAATACTTTTGAACTCAGATTGCCGTACATAAGTACCTGCAATAGCATTAAATTTAAAATCCTTGATTTTCTTAGTATAGCTACCAAAAAATTCAGAAGATAGTCTATTCGAAAAAAAAGATGATTCACTGACATATCCCGGTATAGAAGTATTGCCATTTACATTAATCTCAGCATTGGCACTTTGTCCTGTTGAAATATTCTTATCATTTTCATTCCTGAACGTGTTAGCAACACGCCATGTAATGGCTAATGAAGAAGCCGGCCTGTAGGTCATTTCAAGATTTGACAGCAAGTCATCGACACGTCCATTTACACGCCATGTTTCCAATGCCATGTATGGATTATGTCCATAATGATTAAAATAAGTATCAAATCCTGCAAAAGGAGCCGATTTCCAATCCTTGTATCTTTTTATAGGTACCTGAGCCGGGGTGTTAAAAATCAGATTTAACAAACCTGAATTAAGCCCAATGCCTTGTCCTGCATTGTAATTACCCATGCCAATATTATCAAATACACCAAAATCTCCCCGTATATAATTGATATTTGCACTTATTTTAAACCGGCCAAACTCACGAGAACTATTCAGTCTCATCCCGGTTCGCTTATTCTCATCCCCGGGTACAATTCCATGAATGTTTACCTGCTGGAGGCTAAAATATAAATCTTTGGAATTCACGGACAAATCTGTTTGTCGCGTAACTCCGGTATTAAAAAATTTCTTTCTCGAATCAGTAGGAGAATAAACTACCCGCTGTTCTGTGCCATCAACAAGCGGAGAACCCAGCACTTTCAACGAACCATCAAAAGCAGGTCCCCAGGACCAGTTTTCATAAGGGGTATATGCTCCATATCCTCCACTACCAAACTCCTCCTGAAACTCAGGGTAAAAGGATATTTTTGAATACTGAAAGGTTTGAGTCAATGAGACTTCCGTTTTATTATTCTTTGTACCTTTTTTTGTGGTTACCAATAAAACACCATTCCGGGCATCAGGGCCATAAATTGCAGCACCTGAAGAACCTTTCAGTACTGTAATATCGATAATGTCATTTGGATTTAAAGAGGATAAATACTGCAGCGAAGTCTGAACGCCATCAATAACCAGCAAGGGGTCATTGCTACCTGTGAGAGACCTGATGCCACGAATATTAATTTTAACATTCTCAAATACACTGTTATTCATTGTTGCAATATTCACACCTGATATTTTCCCCTGCAATCCATTTGCTGCATTTACGGGTGCACTCTGAATTAACAAGTCACTCTTAACCTGTGCGGTAGAATACCCAAGATCCCGTTGCTGCCTTTTAATTCCCAAAGCTGTCGTTACCACAACCTCGGTTTCCATGTGTGCTTTTAACTTAGCAACAATTGTATAAACCTTCTCGTCTTCAATTTTAAACTCAATTGTTTCAATACTTGTCCCCGTTAAAATCAGGACATCCCCTTTTTGTGCCCTGATATTAAATTTCCCGAGTTGATCAGCAGATGTACCTGTTTTTGTCCCTTTAACAGTGACAGAAACACCAGGAACCGGATCCCCTTTTTCATCTACTACTGTGCACTGAATACTAATCGTCTGACTCATTAAAGCCATTGGAAGTATTAGCACAAGAATAAAAAGAAGTAAAAATTGTTTCATTGAAGTTAGTTTTAGTGTTAACATTTTTTAACAATGAGTACGAAATAAGAAATACTGCTGCACATAGTCTTCAACGATTCAACTAAATACACTCAATTGTATACAAAAAGCAACAATCATTGTAAATGAGAAAGAATATGCAGTTCCTTCCACGCTATAGCCTATCGAATCACCAATAATGTACAACTTGGCAATAACTCGCTTTTGCGAACACTTAAGTTTACATAAAGCAACCCGGCATATATGGCGACAGAAAACTAACTTGACGAAAAACAGGAAATACTCAAATTACCGGAAGAGTACATTTTTGAAAAAGACAAGGAAGGAATAAGAATGGAGATTGTATAATTTAACCTGCTGATTGCAGACTGCATTCTTTAAGGAACATAATTGTTTCATATCCTTTCATAATCGGGTTAGAACTGAGTTGTAGTATGCTAAGCCACTTAGACAAGCTGGAAGTGCAGAATTATGTCTATATAAACTTGGTAAATTCTAAAACGCTGATAAATAATAATTCAGGGAATTGCCCTAAATATGTTTTACCTATGTTTACCACAAAAAAGAAAATGGTCTTATAAACAGTTCGTTTACAAGACCATATCTCATTAGTTTGTGACCCCGTCTGGATTCAAACCAGAAACCTTTTGATCCGTAGTCAAATGCTCTATTCAATTGAGCTACGGGGCCAGTATTTAAAATATCCGCTTTTCAGAAACCTTCCCGACGCTGTGGTCGGGATGCTCTATTCAATTGAGCTACCGTGCCTACTTTGTCAACCGCTTCTCTAACAATAAGATAAGCGATCAGCGGGCGGCAAATATAGGACAAAAATTGAAAGCAGAAAAAAGAACGACTAAAAATCAGGGTAATTTCCTGTCGGGCAGGTATTTATCTATTAACGACTGAAACTCCTTAAACCCCTTTAAATCCTCCAGATCCGGGTCGGTTAGCAGACTTTCCTTGTTCTTATACCCTCTTTCCAGGGCCTGCCGCAGGTACAGAATGGCCTGTTCTTTTTGCCCGGCCAGCGCATAGGTACAAGCCAGCTGATAATACGTATCGGAACGGCCTGGCTCCTGCAAAATGGCCCGGCTGATATACTGAATGGCGGAATCATAACGATTGAGCACATGATAGACCAGTCCAAGATTATACAATGCGGAAAAATGATCCGGCCCCCGCTTTACCGCCTGCTGCAGGAAGGGCAACGCTTCTTCATAAGATTCCGACTTCATCAGCAAAACGCCTGCATTCAGTGCCGGTTGAACGATCCGGGTATCGGCATCCATGGCCAACTGGTAATACCGCAGGGCGGAATCGGGCAGGTTCATCTCTGCCATAAAATTGCCCGTTTGCAGGTTCAATTGACCCTCCCCAATGGCCGTACGATACCCCATATACTTCCGGAAATAAAATAAGGCAGAATCCGTCTTCTTTTGCTGCCGGTACAAATCAGCCATACGTTGAATAATGACCGGATTCTCTGCATCCAGGTCAAGGGCTTTGCGCATATAGATCCGGGCAGAATCGATCCGCTTCAGTCCCTGAAAACTAAGCGCAAGACTGCTCAGCACCTGTGGATTACCCGGTTCAATGTCCAGTGCTTTGCGCACATACCAACGGGCGGAATCATACCGCTTCTGTTCATACCATATCCGACCCATATCATGCAGGAAGGCCGGACTTCCCTGCTCATACTGAGAACTGTTGCGTAGGAAACCCGTGATTGAGTCTGTTAATCCCTGCTCCCTGAAAATCCGGATCAGGTTTTTGGAGGCCGGTTTATAATCCGGACGAACGCCTAACGCCCGCCTGAAATAAGCTTTCGCGGAATCATAATTCTTTTCCTCTCCATATATCACACCGAGATTATTCAGCAAAGAAGGATTCCGGGGTTCCAGCCGGATAGCCTGCTGAAAATAACTATAGGTTGAATCCGGTTGCTTCAGTTCCTTATATACCAACCCGGTATTGAGCAGGGCAAAAGCGGAATAGGGATTGGCGACCAATGCCTGCCGGTAATAATAACGGGCGGAATCATATTGCTTCAGGGCAAAACTGGATTGCCCGAGTTGGTTGTACGCTTCTTCATACTGCGGATCAATAGCCGCTGCCTGGCGGTAATAGACTTTGGCGGAATCCCAGGCTTTCAGGTCCCGGTAAAAATTACCGATATACACATTCACAAAGGACTTATCCTGGTAATGGGCAAACGCTTTCTCATACCAGATCTTGGCGGAATCAAACTGCTGCCGGGCAAAATAACTTTTTCCCAACCCATTATAGGCATTAATGAATTTCGGATCGGCTATAATACTGCGGCGGAAAAAATCAATAGCCTCCTCATACTGCTGGCTATTATAACTGATCCAGCCGATATTATTCAGCGCATAGACATTCCCGGGTTCAAGCGAAAGTGCTTTACGGTATAAGGAGAGGGCGGAATCATTTCTTGATAATGAAAAATAATAATGACCCAGATCCACCCAGGCATCCGCATTGCCCGGATCCACATCGATAGAACGACGGTAATACTTAATCGCAGAATCCGGCTTGTTCTGCGTGCGATACGAAAAAGCCAGGGTGATATATGGATAGCGCCAGCCCGGTGCTTCATAAATGGCCTTTTTGGCATAATAAATCGCACTGTCGTAACGATAATTGTCGAGATGCAGGGCCGATAACGTATTCAGGATATAAGCGGCTTTCTGGTCCCTTGCATACGCGGTATATGCATATTCAAACGCCTTATTGATATCCACCGCTTTTTTGGCTTTACCAAAATAACCGCGGGCCTTAAAGAAATACAACTGTCCTTGTAAGGTCTCCGCAAAATCAGGATCATCTTCCCGGATGATGGCAATGGCTTTCTCCAGCATCGTACCCACTACAAAATCTTCCTGCTGCGCCACCCGTTCCATCCGGTCGATACCGGCCGATGTTTCATCCGCTTTTTCCTCTTCCCCCAGCTGCGCCCGGATCCGCTGTATCGAAGCCGCATCCCGGCAATCGAGATAAAGATTGACCTTGGCCTGGGCAAAATTGATAAAACTAACGGCCAGGGTCAGCCGCGCATCGGCCGTGTATTTGTTATCCGGGAAACGTTGTTCCAGTTGCTGGTAAAAATATTCGGCCGATTCCGAACCGGTCAGCTTATTCTCCCGGATGGCTTTATAAAACTGCTGGTAGGTCTCCATCAGCAGACTGTCCGCTTCCGCATAATACCGTTTATCCCTGATCATCCCGTGAAAGGAATTACCGGGTCCTTTCCGCCGGGTCTCCAGCCATTTTTTTAAATACTCAATATCGACGGTGCTCACTACTTTCTCACTGTTCTCCGTGCAACAGAAATAAGGATCCTGTTTTCGTTTAAACCGTTGCTGCGCTATACTGGGAACGTTTTTGTCGACGTATTTCTGAATCTCCGACAAGGTCACTTTATTATCCCCCGAACCACCATCCGTATCGGCCAGCCCGCTTAATCCATCCACTAAGTAGTAGGTAAATAAACCATGCCCTGTGCCGATTGAGATATCTTCCAGGGATTCCTGCCCGGCCCCGGTGGCCAGCATGATGATCTCCCCTGCCCTCTTTTCAGAGATGGCCGCATTCAGAAAATTCTGTCCCTCCGATCCGCCCGGCAATTCATTGGACCGGCAGGCATCCATAATAAAAAACACTTCCACCCCTTTGGCGGTTTCGGCTGCAATTTTCTTTTTCAGGTTAAATAACTGGATGGTGCCCCCCACGAGGTAATTATTCTTATCCCCGGCCGGATTGCAATCGTAAGTGAGGTAAAAAAACTGGTCTTCGTCAATCGCGTCTCCATGTCCCGCCAGGTAAATAAACAGTTTATCTCCTTTTTGTAATTTTTTAGCCTTCAGCCACTGGAAACCTTTGCCCCAGAATACGGCACTGATAGCCTGCTCATTCAGCACCATGAAAATGTTATCATCCTTCAGGCGCCCGCCGGCCGGAGATCTCAGGTAATCGCGGAACATTTCCGCGTCCTTATCGGCATAACTGAGCGGCCGCACATATTTGTACTTGGAAATGCCCATGATCATGGCAAAAGTCTGTGGCCCCGCCACGGTAGTATCCCGGGGGGAAGGCGGCGACTGGGCCAGCCCTTTATCAGCAACCAATAAAAGAACCCCGCACAGAAGAAGGGTGGAAAGGAATTTTCGCATAAATTCGAACTTCCAAATTACGGATTTAGCGAAGAACCAACGCTTACTTGTAATAAATACCCGCCAACGGGTATCCCACTTAAAAGACTACCTGTGAAGACCGCGTTTAGGGGTTTGCAACCCCGGGACGGATTTTTGTATCATATCAGCACCAAAACCAGGAACTGCACCATTCATGAAGAAGCCGCTGCATAAGCATATCGGACACCATGCCCGGAGGGTCAGAAAGCATGTCACCAAGTACCTGTATAAGCGGGATACTTTGTTTGCCACCATCTGGGTCTTTGTTTTTATAGTTGTCCTCGGTTCCATCCCGATTAACTTCTATGCACTGAATCCACTAAAACTGGGTCTGAAGGATTTTGACTTTCATGATATGGCTTATTCCAAGCTGGATGTTCATAAAGACACCCTTGACCGGCAAATTACGATCATTAACATCGGCAAAGCAGACCGGGAAGGCCTGTCCATGCTGATTGAGAAAACTGCCGCCTTAGCGCCAAAAGTAATGGGACTGGATGTTTTGTTTGAAGGTCCGCGGGCCCCCTACCAGGATTCATTACTGGCCTCCACGATCGCCCGTCATCCACAGTTGATACTGGCATCAAAGCTTGACTGGAATGACGACAATGACCCTTACAAAGAGAATTTTTTTAAAACCAATACCAATGCAGAGGGGTATGTAAATATGCTGGCCGAGGATTATGCCACGGTTCGTTTATGGTCTCCTTTTTTTGAAAATGAGCAAAATCTTCAGGCGGACCCCTATTCCAGTTTTGATCTGGCGATCCTGAAAAAGTATAACGATACGGCCTATCAACGGCAAGTAAAGAGAAAAAAAACGGATGAGATCATCAACTATACGCGGCGTAATAATCAATACAGGGTTATTCAGCCCGAGAATCTGCTTAATGGGGAAGTGGAAGCTGATTGGATCAGGGGAAAACTGGTTTTGTTCGGATATGTCAACGATCATCCGGACGATATTGAGGATAAAAAGTTCACCCCGATGAATAAACGGTTTTATGGCAAAACCATCCCGGACATGAATGGGATTGTGGTACATGCCAATATCCTCAGCATGGCGCTGGAAAATAATTATATCCGGAAATTACCCGGGTGGTTCAACTGGTTATTTGCCGTGCTGATTGGCTGGATCCACATGGCCCTTTTCATAAAATATTACCTGGATCATCATATCTGGTTTCACCTGGTGGCTAAAATCGCCCAGGTACTCTCTGCTTTTCTTTTTGTGTATGCGGGAATCTGGCTTTTTGAAAACTATAGGATCAAACTGGATATGAAATACACACTTTATGTAATCATCATGGCGGTGGATGTGATTTACTTCTATGAAGCCTGGGCTACCTGGATGCATAAGAAATTCCGTTACCACACCGTATTCGGGCATCATGGCCATGGACCGGAACCGGCACATCATAAAGAGCAGGTGCTGCCAGAGCCGGCCACCCCTCCAACAACAGACCATCAATAACAAACTCAACCGAAATAAAAAAGACAAATGAAAAAGATCAGTTTATTAATCACCCTGCTTTGCGCTGGCATAATCGTAACCGCCCAGAACAATTTTATGATCTATAGTTTCAAGGGCAATGTAACACTCATTGAAAACGCCACGGAGAATAAAGTGAAAGTCGGCAAGACGATGAACAGTTCGGCTACTATTAAAATCCCGGCCGGCGGGGTGGCCACTATTGTATGTAATGAAGCCACGATGTTTACCATCAACAAACCCGGCAGTTATCCACTCAGCAAATTTGGAGACTCCTGCAAAGTGAACCACAGTTCATTTACATCCAACTATATCAAATACGTGTGGAATCAGATGACAAAGATCAACGGTTCTCCCGGTAGTAACCGCAAGGCCTTTATGAATACAGTAGGTGCCGTGAGCCGCAGCATCAACAATATCTGGATCGATCCGCGCCTGGACACCGTGAATTATTCAGGTGTAGCCGGTACGTTCCCCCTGTCCTGGAAATCCTATGCAGAAGCCAAAGAATTTAATTTTAGCCTCTATACAGCTGATAATTCCACAACAGCAGTGTATAGTACAACCGTTACCAAACTGAAAATTCCCTTAACTGCTTTTGTCAGCAAACTCAAACCCGGTACCAGTTACCATTGGGTATCCGCTATCAAAGGCGAAGAGAATGACGAACGTAAAGTGTTGAATTTTGTCAGCAAGGAAAGCTTTGCCGCCCTGCTCGAAACCTTAAAAACTCAGGGTGCCCAGTTTGAAGCCCCCGCTGAACAGGCCTACCGGCTCGGCTTTATGCTGGAAGATGCCCATTATCTGGCTGAAGCACTCGACTATTACGCACAGGCCGCCAAACTGGACCCTACGAATGTGCTGTATCGGTCGACGCTGATGTCGTTTAAGAAAGACTACGAGGTAAAGTAGCTAGTTCGTAGTTAGTAGTCGGTAGTTAGTAGTCAACAGCCCCTCCAAAGGAGGTTGAATCTAATATACCGTACAGTTACTCCTT
>Ga0075154_10001012_pt1 | contig 21300 bp, 14 predicted proteins | sample JI71714BDNA_FD_70965 | JGI IMG/M metagenome (GOLD analysis project Ga0075154, IMG submission 70965) | Wastewater effluent complex algal communities from Wisconsin, to seasonally profile nutrient transformation and Carbon sequestration -... | ecosystem: Engineered > WWTP > Effluent > Algae...
GCCAGTGCCAGCAGCCCGGCCGTACCCGACGCATTGTCGAGCGCGCCATTGCAGATATCATCGCCGCTGACATCGGCCTTGCAGCGGCCAACATGATCCCAATGCGCCGTCACCAGCACCGCCTCGTCGGGATGCTTCGTGCCCGGCAACAGGCCCACAACATTGTGCGAGACCGAACGCACCACTTTGTTGTCAAGCGTCAGCGCCCCGGTCAGGCCGGTGTTGATGGCGCGAAAGCCCTTTTGTGCCGCCGCCTGTTCCAGCCAGGGCAGATCATGGCCGGCGCTGGCCAGCAGCCGCGCCGCTGCCGCCCGCGTGATCCAGCCCTGATATTGCAGCACCGGCTGCGCCGCCGCGCCCAGATCCAGCCCCAATGATGGCCGCCCGACGCTGGTGCCGATCACGCCCCACGGGTAACCGGCCGGCTCATCATCATGGATGACCAGCGCCGCCGCCGCGCCCTGGCGCAGCGCTTCCTCATATTTGTAGGTATAGCGGCCATAATAGGTGATGGCGCGGCCATTGAACGGCCCGGCAGCCTTGCCCATCGCCGGCGTGCGCCAATCGGGATCATTCACCAACACCAGCACCGTCTTGCCGCGCACATCGACGCCGGCATAATCATTCCAGCCCCGTTCCGGCGCAACGATGCCGTGGCCGACGAACACGATTTCGGAATTCACCGAGACCTGGGCCTGCGGCAGCCGCGTCGTCACAGCAACATCGCTGTTCATCGCCAGCGCCAACGGCGCCTTGCCGCCGCTGATGCGCAATTGCGCGGCCGGATCAGTGGTGATCGAAACCAGCGGCACTGGCTGAAGCCATTGGCCGTTGTATCCAGGTTTGAGGCCGATGGCCGCCATGCGCTGCGCCAGATAGGCGATGGTCTTTTCTTCACCGGGCGTGACGGGCGCGCGGCCTTCAAACGCATCGGATGCCAGCGTTTCCACATCGCGCTGCATCTGCGCCACATCGATCGGAGGCGGCGCAGCAGCAGCCGTCAGCAGCAGGACAAGTGGCAGGATGAATCGCATGGCAGATGCTTGCCAGCCCCGGCCCTGCGACGCAATGTCCCTTTATGCAACAGGCGGTTGGCCAGCGCCCCCGGCCGGCTTGAACCCCTGCGCCACCACATACCATTCGCTCGAACCCTTGCGGCTGGCCGGCGGCTTCACATGCTTCACCGTGGTGAAATGCCGGCGCAGCGCCGCCGTCAATTCACCATCGCCGCCGCCGGCCAGCACCTTGGCCACAAAGCCGCCGCCGGGCCGCAGCAGCCGGGTCGCCATGTCCAGCGCCGCCTCGATCAGGCCCATGGTCCGCAAATGGTCGGTCTGCTTGTGCCCCACCGTGTTGGCGGCCATGTCGCTCATCACCAGATCGGCCGGCCCGCCCAGCGTGGCCAGGATCAGCGCCTCGCTGTCATCATCGGTGATATCCTTCTGGAACAGGTCCACGCCGGCCAGCGGTTCGATGGCCAGAAGATCCATGCCCACCACCCGCGCCTTGGGCCGCTTTTCCTTCACCACCTGGCACCAGCCCCCCGGCGCCGCGCCCAGATCCACCACCCGCTCCAGCCCGGCCAGAAAGCCGAACTGTTCATCCAGTTCCTTCAACTTGAAGGCCGCGCGGCTGCGATAGCCCTGCGCCTTGGCCGCGGCGACATAGGGATCGTTCAACTGGCGTTCCAGCCAGCGGGTCGATTGCGGAGACCGGCGCCGCGCGGTCTTCACCCGCACCTTGCCGCCGCGCGAACGGCCGCCTCCGCCTGATGGGGGCACGCTCATGATCCGGGCATCCAGGTGCCGTCGCGCCCCATCAGGGTGCGCAATATGCCTTCGCGGATGCCGCGATCGGCCACCCGCACCTGCCCGCCCGGCCAGCGGCTCAGGATCACATCCAGGATCGCACAACCGGCCACGATCAATTCGGCCCGGTCCGGCCCCACACAGGCGATGCGGGCGCGCTCCGCCACGCTGCGCAGGCCAATTGATCGGCACAGCGCCGCCAGTTCCGCCGTCACCACCGCACAGCCATCCACCTGCCGACGATCATAACCGGGCAGGCCCAGCTGCACACTGGCCAGCGTGGTGATGGTGCCCGATGTGCCCAGCAATTGCACATCGCTCACGCCGTGCGCCGCCAGCCGCTCGGCAAACCGGTCCAGCCAGGGCGACACCTGGCCCAGCATGCGTTCATAAGCCGCCAGCCGGCCTTCCGGGCTGGGCCATTGCGGTTCGGTTTCCGCCAGGCTCACCACCCCCCAGGGCAGGGAAATCCATTCGATGATGTCGGGCTGGCCATCGCGCGACAGCGGGTCCACCAGCATCAATTCGGTTGATCCGCCGCCAATATCAAACACCAGCGCCGGCGGCCCGGCCGTGTCGATCAGCACATGGCAACCCAGCACCGCCAGCCGCGCCTCCTCGGCGGCGCTGATGATGTCCAGCGCAATGCCGGTCTCGCGATACACGCGCTCCACAAAGGCGCGGCCATTGCTGGCCCGGCGGCAGGCTTCGGTGGCGACATTGCGGGTCAACCGCACATCGCGGCGCGCCAGCTTCTCGGCGCAGGCCGCCAGCGCGGCCAGCGTGCGGTCCATGGCGGCATCGGAAAGCCGCCCGGATTCCAGCAGACCCTCGCCCAGGCGAACCACCCGGCTATAGGCATCAACCACGGTGAAGCCATCGGGCGACGGCCGGGCAATCAACAGGCGGCAATTGTTGGTGCCCAGATCCAGCGCGCCATAGCTGCGGCTGCGGCGCTGGGCCGCCGGGCCGCGAACAGCGGTGCCGGCATGGCCAACGGCGCCGGCGGGGGCGCGGATCGGGCGATTTTCCGGCGGGCGCATATGCGCCCGGTCGGCATCAGGTGGGGCCGGCATCGGCAAGTCCAGTCAATTTCCCTGTCTTGGCCCCCGGGCGGCAGCCCGGCGGTCGCAACAGAACCTGGCGCCACGCTAACCATATTGCTGGCCAAACGCAAATAGCGGCTGCGGCCCCGAGTTGACCGCAAACTGTTGACCGCCACGCGCCGCACCGCTACATGGCCGCCCTCACTGGCTGTTGCCCCGTCGTCTAAAGGTAAGACTCCGGACTCTGACTCCGTTAATCGAGGTTCGAATCCTCGCGGGGCATCCAGCCAGGGCTCAGCCACCGGTTTCGATGATCGACTCCATCACCACGAAGGTGGAGGTGCTGGCCACGTGCGGCAGGCTGGAGATCTTCTCGCCCAGCACCCGGCGATAACTGTGAATGTCGGCGGTGCGCACCTTCAGCAGATAATCAAAACTGCTGGCCATCATGTGGCATTCCTCGATCTCGCGCACCTGCAGCACGGCGCGGGCAAATTCCTCCAGCGCCCGTTCCCGCGTGTCGGACAATTTGACCTCGGCAAAGGCGATATGGCCCAGGCCCAGCTTGACCGGATCAATCACGGCGCGAAAGCCGCGGATGATGCCGGCATCCAGCAGCCGCTTCAATCGCAGTTGGGTCGGGGTTTTCGACAGGCCGATGCGCTGGGCCAGATCGGTGATGCTGATGCGGCCATCGCTGCTCAGCACGTCGATCAACTTGCGATCGATCTGGTCGATCCGGCCATCAGACAGGGCTTCGCTGGTCATATCACTCATCATAGCCGAATTCGGCAGTGCAAGTCGATCATGGATCGGCGAACTATGGTCTGATTGCCTATGGCAATCGCGCTATGCTGGGTTGCACCCGGATCAAGGACGCGCGCATGCCCGATCACACCGCTCCCTTTGCTGAATTTGCCCCGCCGATCAGCGCACCCACCCCGCTGCGCCGAGCGATCACCGCCGCCACCCGCCGGCCTGAAACCGAAGCCGTGGCCGCCCTTCTGGCCGGGATCAGCCGCGATCCGGCCCGCCAGGCCGCCGTCACCGCCACGGCCACCACGCTGGTGCAGGCGCTGCGCGCCAAAGGGCCGCGCGGCGGCGTCGAAGGGCTGGTGCAGGAATATGCCTTGTCCAGTGATGAAGGCGTGGCGCTGATGTGCCTGGCGGAAGCCTTGCTGCGCATTCCCGACAATGACACACGCGACGCACTGATCCGTGACAAGATCGCCGGCGGCAATTGGCAGGCGCATCTGGAACAGGGCAAGAGCCTGTTCGTCAACGCCGCCACCTGGGGCCTGATGGTCACCGGCAAGCTCACCGCCAGCTTTGGCGAAGACGGGCTGGGCGCCGCCCTCACCCGCCTGCTGGCACGGGCCGGCGAACCGGTGATCCGGCGCGGGATCGACATGGCGATGAAGCTGATGGGCGAACAATTTGTCACCGGCGAAACCATCGGCGAGGCGCTGCAACGCGCGCGCCGGATGGAAGCCCGCGGCTTTGCCTATAGCTATGACATGCTGGGTGAGGCCGCCGCGACCATGGCCGATGCCAATCGTTACTTCCGCGATTATGAACAGGCCATCCACGCCATCGGCGCGGCAGCGGCGGGACGCGGACCGGTGGCGGGGCCGGGCATTTCGATCAAATTGTCGGCGCTGCATCCGCGCTATGGCCGCGCGCAAGCTGCGCGGGTGATGGCCGAACTGCTGCCGCGGGTGCGCGATCTGGCCCTGCTGGCCCAAAGCCATGACATCGGCTTCAACATCGATGCCGAAGAAGCGGACCGGCTGGAACTTTCGCTCGATCTGCTGGAGGCGCTGGCGCTGGACCCGGCGCTGGCCGGATGGAACGGCCTCGGCTTTGTGGTGCAGGCCTATGGCAAGCGCTGCCCGATGGTGATCGACTGGCTGATCGATCTGGCCCGCCGGGCCGGGCGGCGGATCATGGTGCGGCTGGTGAAGGGCGCCTATTGGGACAGCGAGATCAAGCGGGCCCAGGTGGACGGGATGGCGGATTTCCCAGTGTTCACCCGCAAGGTCCACACCGATCTGTCCTATCTCCACTGCGCCGAAAAACTGCTCGCTGCCCGCGATGTGGTGTTCCCGCAATTTGCCACTCACAATGCCCACACGCTGGCCAGCATCTTCCACATGGCCGGCCCGGATTTCGCCCCCGGCGATTATGAATTCCAATGCCTGCACGGCATGGGTGAGCCACTGTATGAAGAGGTGGTGGGCCAGGATCGGCTGAACCGGCCGTGCCGCATCTATGCGCCGGTGGGCACCCATGAAACGCTGCTGGCCTATCTGGTGCGGCGGCTGCTCGAAAATGGCGCCAACAGCAGTTTCGTGCAGCGAATCTGGGATGAACGCGTGCCGGCGGCCGATCTGGCCCGCGATCCGGTGGACGAAACCCTGGCGCTCAGCCCGGTTGGCTCGCCGCATCCGCTGATCTCCCTGCCGGGGGCGATTTTGGGCACCAGGCGCAATTCTGCGGGCACCGACCTTGCGTGTGCGGACACACTGGCCACAGTTTCGGCCACGCTGCACGCCAGTGCGGCCACCAAACCGGCGGTTGCAACGCCCGGCCAGCCGGTGCGCAACCCGGCCGATCTGTCCGATATCGTCGGCCATGTGTCCTGGGCCAGTGCGGCCGATGTTGATCAGGCAGTGGCATCGGCGGCGACCAGTTCATGGCCGGCAATGACGCCGGCCGATCGCGCCAACCGATTGGAATTGGCTGCCGATTTGCTCGCCGCCGAGATGGACCGTCTGCTGGGGCTGATCATCCGCGAAGCCGGCAAGACTACCGCAAACGCCGTTGGCGAAGTGCGTGAAGCCATTGATTTCCTGCGCTATTATGCCGATCAAGCCCGCACTGGCCTCACGACCCAAGCGCCTCTGGGCACAGTTGCCTGCATCAGCCCATGGAACTTCCCATTGGCCATCTTCATGGGCCAGATCGCCGCCGCGCTCGCCGCTGGCAACAGCGTGCTGGCCAAGCCGGCGGAGGAAACCCCACTGATCGCAGCCGAAGCCGTGCGCATCCTGCATGCCGCCGGAATACCAGACAACGCCTTGAAATTGTTGCCCGGGGACGGTGAAATCGGGGCCGCCTTGGTCCGCCATCCCGGCATCGCCGGGGTGATGTTCACCGGTTCCACCGAGGTCGCCCGGTTGATCCAGGCCGAGCTTGCCGAACGGGCGGGGCCGGATGGCAATCCGATCCCGCTGATCGCCGAGACCGGCGGCCAGAATGCCATGATCGTGGACAGTTCGGCACTGGCCGAACAGGTGACGGCCGATGTGATGGCGTCCGCATTCGACAGCGCCGGCCAGCGGTGCTCTGCTTTAAGAATCCTTTGTCTACAAGAGGATATCGCCGATCGTCAGCTGGCGATGTTGAAAGGCGCCCTTGCCGAATTCCAGCTGGGCAACCCCGATCGCCTGGCCACCGACATTGGCCCGGTGATCAGCGCCGAGGCCCGCGCCGGCATCGAAGCGCATATCGAACGCATGCGCGGGCTGGGCTGCATGGTGCACCAGATGCCCCTGCCAGCCGTGGTCGGAAACGGGCATTTCGTGGCACCAGCCATCATCGAGGTGACAGCAATCGATCAGGTCGGGCGCGAAGTCTTTGGTCCGGTGCTGCATGTGCTGCGCTACCCGCGCACGGCGATCGACGAGGTGATCGCCGCCATCAATGCCACCGGCTATGGCCTCACGTTCGGCCTGCACACCAGGCTGGATGCCCAGGTGGAACGGGTGACATCGGGGATCACCGCCGGCAATCTCTATATCAATCGCAACATGATCGGCGCGGTGGTGGGGGTGCAGCCCTTTGGCGGCCATGGCCTGTCAGGCACCGGCCCCAAGGCGGGTGGGCCGCTGTATCTTGGCCGACTGGTGCAGACGGCGCCGGATCATCTGCCATCCGCTGATCAGCCGGCCGACCCGGTGCTGAACCTGTGGGCGGCGTGGCTGGAGCAGGAAGCCTTTGACACCGCAGCACAATGCGTGCGCGAACTGGCAGCTGCCCCGGCTCTGAATGGCCATGCAGCCGATCTTCCGGGCCCGGTGGGGGAGCGCAACCAGTATCAATTGCATCCGCGCGGGCAGGTCTTGCTGCTGCCAGCCAGCCTGGAAGGTCTGGCCATCCAGATTGGCCATGCCCTGGCCGAAGGCAATCAGGCCAGCATCGTATGGCCGGGCGAACCACCCGCCCCGTTCACCCGCCTGCCCGTCGCCGCAGCGCAGCGGCTGCGCTGGCTGCCGGATCTGCCGATTGATGGTGGCCACAGCGCCGTGCTGATCGAGGCCGGCCGCAGCGATGCCGGATCGCTGCTCCGGCGTCTGTCCGCCCTGCCCGGCGGCATTGCTCTGATTCAGCGATCGGATGCGGCGGGCCGCTACCGCCGCGACTGGCTGGTGCAGGAACGCAGCATTTCCACCAACCTCACCGCGGCTGGCGGCAATGCCACGCTGATGGCGATGGTGTAATCAGCCGTTCAGTGGCCAAGCAGCTGCCTGACGGGCTGCTTTAGCCATTCGTTCAGCCCGGTGTCGCGGAAGGGAATCCAATCGACATGGCTGGTTCGAAACCCGGGCCGGGCTGCGGTCAATTGCGCCAACGCCGCTGCCGCACCCGCCTGATCGCCCATGCGCCACAGGGCGTTGATGCGGGTGAGATGCGCGTGCCAATAACCCGGCTTCAACGCGATGGCGGTGCCCGCCTTCGCCAGCGCCTTGTCCCAATCGCCCAGCAACAGCCAGGCCATCGCCAGTTCGGCCTCCCGGTAGAAACGCCGGAAATCATGCGGTGACAGGCGCAAAGCCGCTTCCATCCACGCGGCCGCCTCCGCTGGCGCGCCGCCAAGCAGCCGCAACGTGCCAAATTGTTCATGGGCCATGGCCAGGCTGGGGCACAGGTCAACCGCTTGTCGGAGCCAGGTTTCAGATGCCGCCATGTCGCGCAGCCACATTTGCGCAATGCCAACCAGCAGGTGGGCGCGGCCATCGCGCCGATCCAGATCAACGCAGCGCATGGCAGCATCGCGAAAGGCGGCAATCTGTTCGGCGTCGCCGCGGCTGTTCCACAGGCGATAGCCCAGATTCTGCGTCCATTCGATGGCGGCATTGGCGGAATTGGGGGCCAGTTGCACTGCCGCTGCAAAACAGGTGCCGGCCTGTTCCAGATCAGGCCGGCTCAGCCGGTTCTGGTGCCAGCGTCCGCGCCAGATCAGGTCGCTCACCTCCAGTTGAACGGCCGGCAAGGCCGCCGCGCGCACCTGTTCGGCATCATCCAGCCGCTGCGCCAGCAATGCCACCAGCTGATCGATGATGGGAATGACGGCATTGCTTTCCTGTGGATTGGGCAGTTCCAGCGTGGGTGAGCAGATGATCTCCCCGTCGCTGCACACCATCAGCCGCCCGGAAAGCAGCCAACCAGAAAGCCCGCGCCGCAACCGGCCACCAAAGACATGGCTCGCACCCAGCCGGCGACCTGCGGCCAGCACATCCTCGCCGCCGCCGACGGCAAAGCTGCTGCCCGAACCGATGATCTTGATCCAGCACAGCCGGGCCATGCGGTCCGCCAGTTCATCGCCGATCCCGGCGGCCAGATAATCATTGGCGGGATCGCCGCTGTCATTGACAAAGGGCAGGATCGCCAGGCTCGCCTCGGCGCGCGCTGTGGCTGGCATCTCACGCGGCGGCTGCAGACCGGCGCGCTGCCGGGCCAGCCAGGCGGTGAAATCGGGCGCGCCGGCGATCTCCAGCCCTTCCAGCAACTGCTGGCCCGGCTGCGGTGGAATCAGATCATATTGGCCCGGATCAAGCCAGACCCGGCGTGCAGCCGTGCACAGCAGGCCAGGCGCCGCCACATCAAGCAGCTTGCGCAAACGCGAGAGTTCCTTTCGAAAACTGGCCTGTGCCTGTTCCTCGTCACGGCTGCCCCACAACTGGCGCCGCAACCAATCACGATTATGTTCCTGCCGGGGCAACAGGGCGAGCATGGCAATCAGCGCCACCCCCTTGCGACTGGGCAATTCGATGCGGCTGCCATCGCCGGCAAGCAGGCGAAACGGCCCGTGCACACCGATGGCAACCCGCCCGCTCATGAACTGCGCCCCAATAGCCTGTTTGAATCAGCGGCCACCATTTCGCAGGGAATGGTGGAGTTTTTCTTGGATAAACCAAAGACAAAGCCAAGGTCACGCATTTTTCACGCCACGCAGGCCAACATGGGACTCGCAGCCTGCATCAAGCTGGGGAATAAAGCGGCACGGCATCAAGCCGGGCGTTCGACCCACGCCCATGTTCGGTGCCCAAAGCCTCGGTCAGTGCGGCTGGTCCGGGTGGACGTGATGGTGCGATGTCGCTTGACCCTCGACATTGGCCGGCACGGCCGTGCCGGGCCTGCCACTGCTGATCAAGCGTTGCGCCTGGCTGCGTTGACCCCGCAGCCAGGCGCAACATCCGTTCGCAGCTACCGGCTCAGGGCTTGCCAAGCCAGCGTTCGCGCTTGCGATACAGGGTCGAGGGGCTTACCCCCAGCGCCCGGGCCGCGGCCGGCAGGCTGCCATCCGCGGCGTCGATGGCGGCATCAATCACCAACCGTTCAACCTGATCCAGCGTCATGCCGCGCAGCGCCGACAGTGCCGCCAGCAGATCGGCATCGGCAGCCATCGGCGAAGCCGCCTGTTGCGTTTCAACTGTCGTCGCAGCGCCGGTGTTGGCCGGAAAGGCAAAAGCCGGCAGCGCCGGGCCAGCATTGAGCACGGCGGCGCGGCGCATGACATTCTGCAATTCGCGGACATTGCCGGGCCAGCGATGGCTTTCCAGCTGGGCCAGTTGGGCGGGGCCAAGCGGATCGAACTGCTTGCCCTCTTCCCGGGCAAATCGATCCAGAAAGGCCTGGGCCAATTCGCGCACATCCGATGCGCGTTCCCGCAGCGGCGGCATGTGCATCGGCACCACGGCCAGGCGATAGAACAGGTCACCCCGGAAGCGGCCTTCGGCCACTTCGCGTTCGGGATCGCGGTTGGTGGCACAGATGATGCGCACATCCACATCCTCGACGCGATTGGAACCGACGCGCTGCACCGTGCCGGTTTGCAGAAAGCGCAGCAGCTTCACCTGCAGCGGCAGCGCCATCTCGCAGATCTCATCCAGAAACAATGTGCCCTTGTGCGCGGCCTGCACGGCGCCGATGCGATCCGCAATCGCCCCGGTGAAGCTGCCCTTGAGATGGCCGAACAATTCCGATTCAAGCAGATTTTCCGGGATGGCGCCGCAATTGATGGCAATGAAGGGCCCGCCGGCACGGCCGCTGGCGGCATGAATGGCTTCGGCGCCCACTTCCTTGCCGGTGCCGCTTTCGCCGGTGATGAACACGGTGGCCCGGCTGGCCGCCACGCAATCGATCAGGCGATAAATCTCCTGCATGGCCGGCGAATTGCCGATGAACAGGCCGGGCCGTGACTTTGCCCGCGGGCGCGGAGCGGCTGGTTCGGCCGGGGCCTCGGCGGTGTCTGCCGCGGGCGGGCGGCCCAGTTCCAGCGCGCTGCCCAGCACTGAAACCAGCCGTGTGCCGGCAATGGGTTTCACCAGGAAATCAAACGCGCCCAGCCGCATGGCATCAATGGCGCGGGCCAGCGAAGCATCGGCCGTGGCAACGACCACCGGATAATTGGCGATGATCTGCGGATTGTCCCGCAGCCATTCCAGGCCATGGGCATCGGGCAGCTGCAGATCCAGCAGTATGGCGCCAAATTCGGGATTATCGGCAATCGCCTGTATTGCGCCGGCGGCGCTGTTGGCCACCACAGCCTCGTGCCCGGCCTTTTCGATCTGCGCGGCATAGGCAATGGCCAGCGACGGCAGGTCTTCAACGATCAGGATACGGTGACGCGGCATCGGCAGATTCCCATGACAGGGGATGGCGTGGTTGCAACATGGTTAAGCATGTGTCGTGCCAGAGTGCAAAACTCTGATTTTGCACGATATGCTTTCTGCGATTCGTACGATGGGATCACAAAAGTTCGCAACTTGCGAACAATTTTCGTGGCACAATGCGAATTTTGCTGAGGGCAATCGCGCATTTCGATAGAAAAGCTGCCATGTCTTTGCCGATTGACGGGCGGCTTTGCGGTTCGGCAAGTTCTGGCAGGAATTGCGGGAGCGCTGCCGGTTTGCAGATTGCACAAGCCGGGGTGATGCGCCGATCGTGCCAAGGGACGATGAGACCCGGTACGCCCTGCGGACGGGGGATAGCGCGCCGCGCCTATTGATCCAGCTTGGCAATCAGCTGCTCCAAAGCCTGAGTGGTGGTGATGCGGCTGGCCTGGAGGCGTTTGGCCATGCCCGGTTGCGCCAGATCAGCCTCGCAAAGGGCGAGCAGGCCGGCCGCGCCGAAATTGCCACACAGGCCCTTCAGCGAATGGCGGGCGCGGTGCTGGCCATCGGCATCGCCGCTGTCCCAGGCTGCGACCAGCAGATCGGTCCATTCGGCCAGATCGCGCTGGGCAGCATCCAGCAACAATTGCCGCGTGCCGGGATCCAGCCCGGCAAACAGCGACGTGACCTGTTCAATATCAACGGCAGCATCGCCAGCTTGGTGGAAATCAGGCATCATCACTCACCGCTGGCTGCAGGATGCGGGCCATCGCGCCGTGCAGTTCCTCAATGCGGATGGGCTTGCCGACGTGGCCAAGTGCGCCCACTGTCAGGATCGGTTCCAGATCCTCGGGCCGGGAATAGGCGGACAGAGCGAGGATGGGCACGGCGGCTTCTGGCCCCGGCAGGGCGCGGATCTGGCGCGTGGCCTCGATGCCGCCCATCACCGGCATGGACACATCCATCAACACCAGATCGATACCGCCGCTGGCCGCCCGCTGCACCGCGGCTGCGCCATCATTGACCAGTTCGACATCGCAGCCCAGCCGGCCCAGCAGGCCGCGCGCGACAATGCGGTTGGTTTCCACATCCTCCGCCACCAAGATGCGCGGGCGCCGGCCGTCCGCGCACGCCAGCAACAGCGTGCCGGGCAGGTCTTTGAGTTGGGGCGGCGGGACTTCCGCAATCGGCAGTTCCACCCAGAACCGGCTGCCGGGGCCATCGGGGTTGCCGTCCACCCCGATCAAGCCGCCCATCAACTCGACGATGCGGCGGCAGATGGCAAGACCCAGGCCAGCGCCGGCCTCCCCCACCCCATCAAGCCGCAACTGGCCGAAATCCTGAAACAATTCGCGGCGGCGGGCTTCGGGAATGCCGATGCCGGTGTCGATCACCTCATATCGGGCGGTGCCGGCGCCCGTCATGCCCAGGCGGATGCGGATGCTGCCAGCGCGGGTATATTTTATGGCGTTGCTCAGCATATTGTCCACCAGCTGGCGCAGGCGGTAACGATCGGCGGAAATCCAGTCCACCAGCTTTTGGCCGGGCAGGAAGACGCCGCGCTCCAGCGTCATGGCAAGGCCCTTTTCGGCCGCGACCTTTTGCCAGAAACCCACGGCATCACGCAGAAATTCGGCCAGGTTGAGCGGCTGCGGGTTGAGGATCAGCTTGCCCGCTTCGGCGCGTTCCAGATCAATGATGTCGTCCAGCAGGATGCGCAGCTGCTCACTGCTGGCGCGGACATGGCCGATGGTGCGGCGCTGATCATCCGACAGGCCGGCATCATCAAACAGCTGCAGCATCCCGATCACGCCGTTCATCGGCGTGCGGATATCGTGGCTCATCATTGCCAGAAACCGGCTTTTGGCGGCATTGGCCTGCTCGGCGGCCAGGCGGGCCTGCTCCAGATCGTGGGTCAGGCTTTCCAGTTCCGCCAGCCGCTGCTGGTCGCGCTGGCGCAGCTCTTCGGCTTCGCGCGCAGCGGCCAGTTCGGCGGTCACATCCTGGATGGTCAGGAACACCAGCACCTTGCCCAGATCGGCCGGGATGTGCACCTGCGCTCGCAACCGCAGCGTGCGCCTTACGCCGCCGCCGGGGTTGATGCGCACTTCAAACACGTCTCCGCAATCATCACGCTCCGGGCAGGCGCTGCAGCTTTGATTGTCGGCATGGCCCTTCGGACAGGCCAGCGCGCGCTGTCCGTGCGCCCGCACCGCCACGGCGCGCTTGATCATGTGCGTGGCATAATCCCTGAGCGATTGGCGGTCTTCGGGATCGGTCAGCCCATCGAAAATGCTGAGCGAGTCAAACGCGTCCACCCCGGGCATGCCCAGCAAGGTCTGCGCGTGGGCAGACAATTCACCCATCCGGCGCTCGACATCCCAGACGATGGTGCCAAAACCGGCCACCTGCTGGGCATCCAGCAGCTGGCGGGCGCGCTGGTCCAGCTGGCTGCGCAGTTCCTCGCGGTTGGCGCGCAATTCCCGGTTGGCATTGGCCAGCACCCGGCTCTTGTCTTCCAGCAAAGCCTCGGCTTCGGCGCGTGACCGTTCGGCACGCGCGAGCCGCCGGGTCAACAGCTCGACCTCGGCCTCCAGATTGGCAATGCGCGGATCAAAGGCAACGGCCACGCTCATGCTCCCGACAGACCGGGCCACGCTAGCGGCGAAGCAGGTCGTTGCTCAACCCCTACACTATGCGCGGTTGATGATGAAGCGTGCGGCATGCGGTCCGGGTGTATCCTCGTCGCGCGACACCATATATTGGTCACTCTGGCCGAAATAGGCGATGTAGCCGTGCACCAGCCCGAAGGCGACATCGGCGAACGGCCGGTGCGAGGCATAGGAAATCACCAGATCCTCGCCATCGACGCTGGCAATGATCGCCGGCGTGCGGGCATCGGGATAAAGCTTCACCACCTCGGTGTTGTGCTTGTTGTCGATATCGCGCAGCAGGGACAGCGCATCAGTGTAGCCGCCAAACATCTGCGGGTATAGTTCGACAAAGCGGGTGGCGAGCCAATAGCCGTAATCCTGGCACAGCTCATGCACTGGCCGACCGGTGATCTGCGTGAGTTGGCCCATCATCGCCAGGGCTTCCTGATGGGGGTAGTTGCCAACCGAGGTGTAACTGCCTTCGTTGGGCAGATTCGCCCCCACGATCATCCGATCGGCCACTGCCGGCGAAAGGCATTCTTCGACCCATCGGATCATTTCCGAGAAGATAACACCTTTCACATTCACTCCCTGCAACGGCCCTGTGGATCATAGAAGCAATGTCTGTGCCAACACCATGCAACAGCGGTCGCGTTACACAGCGTCATCGCTTGGCGCCTTGACCATTGCGAAATGCACGAATTGTCTTCGCAATATGCGATTCGCCAATTGCAAAATGCGGCGGCCTAGCACCAGCCCCGTTCGCGCGCGATCATGGCGGCGTGGGTGCGGTTGCGGGCGCCCAGCTTGCGGCAGATGAGTTTGACATGGAGCTTGATCGTGGGTTCGCGCAGATCGAGCTGGCGGGCGATTTCCTTGTTGGCATGGCCGGCGCACAGGCCAGCCAGCACCTGGCGTTCGCGCGGTGACAGGCCATCGTCGTTGCCACTCGGCACTGCCGGCCGCGCCAGATCCAGCGGCACATAAATCTCCCCGGCGGCCATGAAGCGGATGGCATTGACCACCGATCGCGCCGGCAGCGTTTTGGGCAGATAGCCCGCCGCGCCGCAGGCCAGCACCTGATCCGGCACACCCGCCGGGGCGAGACCCGACATCAGAGCCACCGGGCGGCCGCCATTCTGGGCCACGGCCTGGCGCAGCCCGTCAAAGCCGTTCATGCCAGGCATCGAATAGTCAAGCAGCACCAGATCAAACGGCCCCTTCGCGATCGCGGCCAGCGCCTGCGGCAGATCAGCCACGGTTTCCACCGCGAACCCACCTTCCGCTTCCAGATAGGATCGCAGCACATCGCGCAGCAAGTCATGGTCATCGGCAATCAGGATCCGCATCGTCATTTCCTGTCCTTTGCCGCAGCCATCGCGGTGCGGGCGGCGTCCACCAGCGCGTCCATGCTGGCCGGCTTGGCCAGCACCGCATCAAACACATCCACATCGCCGGCGCGGCGCCGATCAGCCCTTGGCAGCGCCGACAGCAGCAGCACCGGCAGATCGGCCCGCAGCCGGCGCAGTTCCTGCGCCAGCACGGCACCGTTCATGCCGGGCATGTCAAAATCCGTGATCACCAGATCCCAGGCCAATGGGTCTTCCTGAACGGCGGTGAGGGCATCGGCCGGATCAAAGCATGGTCCCGGCTCGGCCCCGGCATGTTCCAGCATGGCCACCAGCGTATCCACCACGGCGGGATTGTCGTCCACCACAAGCACGGCCTTGCCGGCAAGCACATCGGCATCCGGCGTCTGCAACGGGATCCTGGCCGGCCACGCACCGGATTCGGGCTGCAAGGGCCAGAACAGTTCGAAGCTGGTGCCGATGCCCGGCTGGCTGGACAGCGCAATCGCGCCATCGGCGCTGGCAACAATGCCCGCGACGACCGCCAGGCCAAGCCCGGTGCCGGCATCACCCTTGCGCGTGAAGAACGGCTGGAACACCTGGGCCAGTTCGTCGGGCGGAATCCCGCACCCGGTGTCGCTCACCCGGATCAGCGCGGCCGGGCCGGCCGGAATGCGGCCCACCATCACCTCGCCCTGCGGCGGCTGGCTGCCGGCCGGCAGCAATGTCAAGGCGATGCGGCCATCCTGTCCCTTGGGCAGGGCATCGCGCGCATTCAGGACCAGATTGAGCACGACCTGCATCAGCTCGGTTTCATCAGCCACTGCCAACAACGGTGCATCGGGCAGGTCCAGTTCGATGCGATGGCTGGCGTTGGCCAGGCTGGGCATCACCAGATCGCGAACGCCGATGAGCAGCTGGCGCAGATCGACCGGTTTCAGCACCGGGTTGCGTTTGCCAAGGGCCAGCAGCTTGTCAACCAGGGCGGTGGCCGTGCCGGCCGCGTGCTGGATGCGCAGGGCGTGGCGACGCACGCCATCATCCGGCACCCCTTCCAGCAGGCTGGCGGTGCCGGCTATCGCAGCGATCAGATTGTTGAAATCATGGGCGATGCCGCTGGCCAGCTGGCCAACCGCCTCCTGCCGCTGCGCCAGCATCAATTGCTCGCGCAGGCGGGCCTTCTCCCGCTCCATCGCCAGCCGCTCGCTCATGTCGCGGGCCACGCACACGATGCCGCCGCCGCTTGACAGCGACAGGCTTACCTCAAGCTCGATCTCGGCGCCGTCGGTCCGGCGGCCCCGCACCTCGCCGCGCCAGCGCCCGGCCTTTGCCAATATCGGGACAGTGCCAATGAGCGGCATCACGACGGCCTCGCTATACAGTTGGCCCCAGGGCTGCCCGATCAACGGCGACGCATCGGCATAGCCAAACATGGTGGCGTGCGCCCGGTTCATGAAGATGAAACGCCCTTCGCCATCGGTGACGGCAATGCCCTCGTCCGATGCCTCGATGGCCGCCAGTTGCTGGGCCAACATCGCCTCGGCGGCAGACCTCTGCTGTTCCAGACGGCTCGACTCAAGCCAGCCGATCACCTGCCCGGCCATCAGGCGCAAGGCGCTGGCTTCGCGTTCGCCAAAGCTGCTGTGCGGGCGGCTGTCGATCACGCACAAGGTGCCGATGCGATAACCGGTGGCGGTGATCAACGGTGCCGCAGCATAAAAGCGGATATGGGGCGCCCCGGTGACCAGCGGATTGGCAGCAAAGCGCGGATCGGCAGTGGCGTCGGGCACCACCATCACGGCGTCGCTGGCGATGCAGTGGGCGCAGAAACTGTCGGCCCGCGATGTTTCGCACACATCCAGGCCGTGGCGCGATTTGAACCACTGGCGATTGCTGTCCACCAGGCTGACGAGGGCGATCTCGGTATCGAACCGGTCGGCTGCCAGGCGAGTGATCACATCCAGCGCCGGCTCAGGCGGTGTGTCGAGCACGCCCAGTGCCTGCAGGCTCGCCAGGCGCGCGGCCTCATCTGGCAACAGGGGCGGGGTGGCAGGATCGACCATCAGGGCTCCGCATCGGCACAATATCACCTGCTTTGCGCGGGGCCGCGCGCGCGCGCAAGCCCGGCAGAAGGCGAGGCGCCGCTATACTTTGGAATAGCAGCCTATCCCAACAGCCATGGTGGCTGAACCAACGCATATCGCAGCGATACCATTGCAGGCCTGCACCATCCCGTCGCGCCAATGACACCAGAAATTTAACTCGGCATTAACCCTAACAGCAACGGCAGCCCGCCGTCGCCAAACTCTGTCATAAGGAACCAAGACAATGAAGACCATCATGACCATCAGTGCCATCGCCCTCGCCGCCTTGTCGGCCGGTGCCGCCGTTGCCGCCACCGCCGATGCCGGCGCCGGCGCCAAGATCATCGCCCCGCTGGAAATCAGCCGCACCGCCGATCTCTATTTCGGCACCATCGCTCCGTCCACCACCGTGGGCGACAAGGTTTCGGTTGATGCCGATGGCAGCCGCGTGTGCGGCGCTGCGCTGACCTGCCTGACCAGCGACCACACTGCCGCCGCCTTTGCCGTGACCGGCGAAGCCGATGCGTTCTACACCGTGTCGCTGCCCACCGAAATCAAGATCGTGAACGAGAACGGCAATGCCATGCGCGTTGCGGCCTTCACGGGTTCGAAGGCCAAGGGCCAGCTGCTGAAGGGTGAAGACAGCTTCACCGTCGGTGGCACGCTGGAAGTCGCCGCCCGCCAGGACGCCGGCCAGTACAAGGGCAGCTTCACCGTCGCTGTCGAATATCAGTAAAAAGCTCCGTGGCAGGGGGGAAGGGCATCTGGCTGGCCATTGCGCCGCCGGGTGCCCGACCCCCCGCCAGCTTCCAGACCAACCCCTGCCATCCGTAAGGTCTGACCCATGAAATTCCACGCTCTCGCGGCCGTGCTGGCCGCTGCAATGCCGTTCGCGGCCAGCGCCGAACTGCTGGTTGCCCCCACCCGCGTCGTTCTCACCCCGGCCACCCGCTCGGCCGAACTGGTGCTGGTCAACAAGGGCTCCGAAACCGCCGCCTTCCGCCTGGCGCTTGAAAACCGCCGCATGCGTGCCGATGGTGGGCTGGAAACCGCCGCCGAAACCCGGCCCGGCGAGACATTTGCCGCCGACAAATTGCGCTTTTCCCCGCGCCAACTGGTGCTGGAGCCCGGCGCCCGCCAGGTGGTGCGCATCATGGCCGACACGCCGGCCGGCCTGCCCGCCGGCGAGTATCGCAGCCATTTGCGCCTGATGTCGGCCCCGGTCAGCGCCGGTCGCAGCACCGTTACCGGCGGCAACCGGCCCGACAACAGCCTGTCGATCGAACTCATCGCCATCCGTTCCATCACCGTGCCGGTGATCCTGCGGGTCGGCGCGCTCGCGGCCAGCGTGCAGGTTGACGGCGCCGCCTTGTCAAAGGCCGATGCCGGCCAGCTGGTGGTCAAGCTCAGCCGCAGCGGCACACGCTCCACCTATGGCGACATCAGCTTGACCGTCGAAGGCGAAAAACAGCCCGCCTGGCTGGTGCGCGGGGTGGCGATCTACACCCCCAACACCAATCGCGATGTCATCCTGCCGCTGCCCGCCGATGTGCGTGCCCGGCTGGCCGGCAAGCGGGTGAAGATCGCCTATGTCTCCACCGACAGTGCCGAACCGGCGCTGGCCGGCAGCGTGCTCGCCAGCCTCACTGCCGCGCTCTGAGCGCGCTGACCCAATCACCGGAAACCCACGATGTGCAGCCCCCAGCCGGCGGTGCGCCGCTGGCTGGCGGCGGCCCTTATGCTGCTGCTTGCCCAGCTGGTTGCCGCATCGGCGCTGGCAGCACCGCCGCCCGCATCGGTGTTCGATGATCTGTTCGGCGCCGATCCCGCCGCCGAACGCGCCGGCCAGGCCGCCGATGGCCTGGCCCTGCCCGGCCTGTTTGCCGACGGCAAGCGCATCGCTGACACGTTGCCGCTGCATGATCTTGGCCCCGGCAAGGGCAGCTGCCTGGCCCTGATCCCGCTGCTTGACGCCCTGGAGGTGCAGCATGCAGCGGCAGCAGGCGGCGTGACCGTCACCCTGCCCGAACCGCGCCGCAGCATCATCATTCCGGCCGCGGCGTTGCTGCCCAGCCCCAGCGGCGATTGCCTGCCGCTGGCGGCCCTGCCCGATCACCTGCCCCTTGCCATCAGCCATGATCCCGCAACTCAGCGCCTGCTGCTGGAACCGCGCGCGCCGCTGCCGGTGCTGATGCGGCTGGAACGGGCCGACCGTCAGGCCCGGATCCGGCCCGAAACGGTGCGGCCGGCCTTTGCGCTGCTGCCCCGCCCGGCGGCGGTCGCCCGGCTGTGGAGCCTGGATCTGGCCGCCAGCCTCGATCATGCCGCCACCCGCAGCGACGCCAGCCTGGCCGTGCAGGCCAGCGGCGAATTTCTCGGTCTTGCCGCCCGCACCGTTGTTGGCCTTTCGGCCCGCGCGCCGTTCCAGCTTGGCTTCACCCTGGCCGATGCGCGCGACACGCCTGATCTGCTGGGGCCATTGGGTGCGCGCAGCGTGGCCATCGGGGATATTGCCAGCCCGGCGCAGCCGCTGATCGCCGACGCGCTGTCGGGCCGCGGCATGATCATCTCATCACGTCCGCCGTGGCGGGCCGACCTGATTGACGAAATCGAACTGTCAGGGCCGCTGCCACCCGGCTGGGAGGCCGAATTGTGGCACGAAGATCGGCTGGTGGCGGTGTCGCGCACGGCCGATTCCGCCGGCCAATGGCGCTTTGGCGGGCTGCCGGTGCGGCTGGGCGAAAATCGCTGGGTGGTCAGGCTCTATGGCCCTTATGGCGAACGCAACGAACAGGTCTTCACCCGGCTGGTCGGCACCGAAATGAATGCCGAAAATGAAGTGGATTACAGCATCGGCTTTGTTGATGGCGGCCAGCCGCTGTGGGGCGTCGCACCGGTGCGCGGCCGCAGCGGCGGTGCCGGCTTTGCCAGCCTCGGCTGGGGCCTGGCCCCGGCGCTGACGGCGCGGCTCGGCCTGCGGGCGCCACTGGCGGGTGATCCGGCCCTGTCCTTCGGTCTGCACGGCGCGCAGGCCGGCACCTTGTGGGCCGCCACGGTGGCCCGCGATGGTGCGGGCGGGGTGGGCGGCGCGCTGCGGCTCGCGCGGCGGTTGGCCGGGGCCGACCTGTTGATCGATGCCGCCCGGCATGGCCGCGATGTCGGGCCGGCGCAAACCCCGCTGGTGCGCGAATTCGCCAGCCTGGCCAGCGTCAGCGGCCAGGGGCGGCTGGCGCTGGGCCGGTTCAGCCTGCCCTGGCAGATGCGGCTGCAATCGGCCCAGCGGCGCGCTGGTGGCAGCCAGCAGGCGATTTCCACCCGGCTGGCCCTGCCGCTCAGCGGTGTGCAGGCCAATGCCGGCATTGGCCTGGTGCGGCAGGACGGCAGCGCCTGGCAGGGCAATGCCACCTTGGGGCTTGCCGCCCGCACCGGCCAATGGCGGCTGCGCGCCGGGGTGGATGCGGTTCTGGCTGGCGGCTGGCGGCTGGCTGGCACCAGCCTCAGCGCCGCGCGTGCCACCAGCCGCGGCGCCATCAACCTGGATCTGGGCTGGCAGCCCCAGCGCCGGCAATTTTCGGGCGGCGTTTCGGTCAACCGCCGGCTGGGCGCCTTTGGCCTGTCGGCTGGGGTGGCGCGCGGCGGCGATGGCTGGCGGTTGGGCCTGGGCCTGGTGGTGGGGCTGTGGCAGGCTGGCGGACGCTGGCACAGCGCGCCGGCCGGCCTGTCGCGCAGCGGCGCCGTGGCGGCCGATCTGTTCGTCGATGAGGACGGCGATGGCCGCCACGATCCGGATGAGGCCGCAGTGACGGGTGGGCGCTTTGTGGTGGCCAACAGCGTGCGCAGCGAAACCACGGGTTCGGATGGCACGGCGCTGCTGCGCGCGCTGCCGGCCGGGACGATGTTCGACATGGAAACCCAATTGTCATCGCTGGACGATTTCAACCTGCGGCCGGCCCGGGCCGGTGACCGGCTGCAATTGCGCCCCGGCGAGGTGCGCCAGATCGCCGTGCCGCTGCGCCGCACCGGCAGCATCGATGCCGAAGTGTTGCTGGTCAACGGCGATATCCGCACGCCGCGCGCGGGCATCATCGTCACCCTGCACGATCCGGATGGCCGCCAGGTCGCCAAGGCCGTCAGCGATTTCGAAGGCCATGTGCTGTTCGAGGGGCTGGCCCTGGCCAGCTGGACGCTGCGCGCGGCCGGACACGCCAGCTCGGCCATCACCCTGTCGGGCGCCGATCCCAATCAGCAGACGGCGCTGCTGATCGGGCCAGCGGCCGGCGATGCTTCGCCCTGATGCCGGCATTGGCCTGGTTTCGGGTTGAGACCGCCCGGGCCTCAGGCCGTCATGATCACGAAATCCTCGGCCGAACGGCGATCGGGATGCAGCGGCAAATCGGTGGTGACCAGCAGCATGCCGGGATGCAGGCGATCATGAACGGCAGCGGCAAAGGCCGGATCCGC
>Ga0075154_10001015_pt1 | contig 21246 bp, 18 predicted proteins | sample JI71714BDNA_FD_70965 | JGI IMG/M metagenome (GOLD analysis project Ga0075154, IMG submission 70965) | Wastewater effluent complex algal communities from Wisconsin, to seasonally profile nutrient transformation and Carbon sequestration -... | ecosystem: Engineered > WWTP > Effluent > Algae...
AAAATAGGCATATTATGCGGCCTTTAAAGAGTCCCGGTTTAGTTTTTAGGAGTGTTACCTTGGCTAACATTAAGTCTGCTAAGAAACGCGCTATTCAATCAGAAAAGCGTCGTCAGCAAAACGCAAGTCAGCGCTCAATGATGCGTACTTTCATTAAGAAAACCTACGCAGCAGTGTTAACTACTGATGCAGTAGCCGCACAAGAAGCGTTCAAGAAAATGGTTCCAGTTCTGGACCGTATGGCAGACAAAGGTCTGATCCATAAAAACAAAGCAGCTCGTCATAAGTCACGTTTAAATGCCCACGTTAAGGCATTGGTAACTGCTGCTTAATTGACCAGCTCACAAGAAAACGCCGAAAGGCGTTTTTTTGTATCTGCTGTGTCCTGTCTGCAGGGCCGGCGCTAACGAAGAATTTCGGGATTATTGGTGCAGACCACTCTTTCCGGCCTTTGTCAGAAACAAAAAACCAGCCTTGCAGCTGGTTTTTTTATTGGTTGCTATTGCTCTGATTTGATTCAGGCAGTGCGGTCAAGCGGCCTGTTTAGCGCAGTATAACGAATGCATCAGACCAATCACCGCTTCCGCTTCTTTGCTATTCATACTGTAAAACACCGTTTGCGCCTCTTTTCGGGTTTTAACCAACTTATTGCGTCGCAACAAGGCCAAATGTTGCGACAAAGCAGACTGACTTAACCCCAGCTTTTCATTCATCTCACCCACCGATAATTCACCGCTGAGAAGATGGCACAGGATTAACAGCCGACGTTCATTCGATACAGCTTTCAGCAGTTTTACCGCTTTAGCTGAACTATTTACCATATCTTGTAAATTCATGTTGTTTTCACCGTGCATGTCTAGACGTCTCATTATCTAACAGCCAAGCCGTAGCTTACAATAGAGCCTTCTACAAAAGTTGCTTATTTTTTCTAATTAATTAACTTTCAATGCTTTTTTATTTTCACAAATTAACGCCAGATAGTCAGCCGTAAAGCTCGCATGACTACCTTGTAAGCCAGCATTGACGGGGCCCTGAACCACGGCATCGCAAATTATACCGGTCTAATTAAGTAATTGCACACCTACAAAATGTTAACTTTTGTATCTTTTCGTTTCTGTCCCATTTAACCATGCTTAGGTTGAAGCTGCGCTTGCGTTCCTTCAGCCAACAGAAGGTACTGTGCTAGATTGGATATTGATCACAACAATACAATGAGCTCCCGGGGATCTGATGCATACTTTGAAACCATTATTGTTTAGCCTATTGCTGAGCCCTGCATTCAGTCATGCCAGCGCACCTGAATTCAGTGAACAGCTCGCCTATGAATTAACCGAAAGTTTGACCACAGAAGTGGGTCCCCGGCTTGCAGGTAGCCCGGGAGATCGGGCTTCTGTGACATGGGCAACCAGGAATCTGCAGGCGTTGGGGTTTGATAAAGTCTGGACCGAAGAATTTGTCACGCCATACTGGCAGCGTGGTCAGGCCCGGTTGGAAATAATGTCGCCCTATCCACAGGCTCTTGTCCTGACGGCTTTAGGTGGGTCCGTAGGCACACCGGCGAATGGGATCGATGCCAGCCTGGTCATGTTCGATAGCCTCGAAGCACTGCTTGCAGCCAAACCGGCGCAAGTGAAAGGCAAGATTGTGTTCATCAATAAAGCCATGACCAAAGATAAATCAGGCTCACAATATGGCAAAGTTGTTGGGGCGCGTGCCAAAGGCGCTGTTGAAGCCGCCAGACTGGGCGCTAAAGCCTTGATTATCCGTTCTGTCGGTACCAGCAGTAATCGTTTTGCCCATACCGGCAAAATGACTTATGACCCTGCAGTGCCAAAAATCCCTGCAGTCGCTATTTCAGCGCCTGACGCTCAACAACTCGCCCGGGTACTCACTAAAGCACCTGAAGCCAAAATCAAGTTGCAACTCGACACTCAACAAACCGAAGACGCCGTCAGTCATAACGTCATTGGTGAAATCACCGGCTCGGAACGTCCGGACGAGATTGTGCTGATCGGCGCGCATTTAGATTCATGGGATCAGGGCACAGGCGCCTTGGATGATGGCGCCGGCGTGGGCTTGGTGATGGCTACTGCAGCGCTGATTAAACAACAAGGTCAGCCTAAGCGGACTATCCGCGTAGTCCTGTTTGGCAATGAGGAAGGTGGACTGGTCGGAGCACGCGCTTATGCTGCTAAACATGCCAAAGCATTGCACAAGCATGTGCTGGCCTCTGAATCTGATTTCGGCGCCGGCCGCATCTGGCAGTTCTCCACTAAATTTGGCCCGAAATCACTGCCATTTGCAGCAGAGATCCAACGGGAACTCGCACCATTACAAATCCAGCCGGGAAATAATGATGCTTTCGGTGGCCCGGATGTCTCGGTGTTGCGAGCGCTGGGCGTTCCAGTGGTGAGCCTTGAGCAGGATGGTTCCGATTACTTTGATTACCATCACACGCCAAACGATACGCTGGATAAAATTGACCCTGCAGCGTTAGAGCAGAATCTAAAAGCCTGGGTCCGGATGACAACAGCGGTAGCCAACAGCAGCATTGACTTTAGAAAGTAGGTCCGTCATCTCCATAACACAGCCCGGCACCAGCTATTTGCCGGGCTGTGTTATTGGTTAGCCGGACAGCCCTTTTTGCATGGAATGACTGCCAGGTCGACGTTGCAGCGCTCGCAATGTCCAGACCTGCAACCCTATCACGGTCAAAATCACTGCTGACGGATACATCATTGTGTTCTCACTATAAGCAAACAACGACAGTCCAAGCGTCAGATAGCTAAACGGCAACAACTCGTAGCACCAGAACGGCAACATGCCATGAACCTGAACAGACAGCCGGTGCCGGGTTCGTCTGTGTTCCGAGCGAACGACCCAGACGATTGCACCTGCAGCGATAAACAACAATGCTGAAGAAAATGCATAAGGATTTTTAACTGAACACAGTATTGCTAAGCCAAAACTGACATATGCGTAAGGCAGACTTTCATAGATCCGTTGCGGTAACATTGACACTCTCCGGTGAACATTGAAGCACTGATTTTTCAGTCTAGCTCAAAGTGCATGCGCTGCCAGCCACATGAAGTTTTCTGCTGAATGTACGCAAAATGCTGACCATGGCATGGTCCGGAGCAGCCAGCCTGCGTATAATCCGCTTTATTCCAGACGGATGATCTGAAGTATCCAACATGGCAAATGACGAATTAGATTTGTTTTTACAGGAAATGACCGGGGTAAAACGCCTCGCAACGGATGTTCTTGCCGACGAAAATGGCGCTGGCGCGCCAACCCTGGCCCAACTGGCACGACGTAAAGCAGCTGAACTCGAACCGGAATACGATCCAAATTACCTGAGCATGGAATATGTCGACCTGGTAAAACCTGACGAGGTACTCGCCTACAAGAAAGATGGCGTGCAGGACGGCGTTTATAAGAATCTGCGCTTGGGTAAATATCAGGTTGACGCCACGCTGATGTTATTGGGAAAAACTTTGGTTGAAGCACGCTCAGCGCTGGCGCAGTTTGTCCTGGATTGCCATCAACGCGGCATCCGCACGCTGTTGGTTCATCATGGGATGGGACGTGACAGCAAACCGCACCCTGCCATTTTGCGCAGTTATACCTTCAAATGGCTGCAACAAATCCCTCAGGTATTGGCTTGTCACACCGCGTTAAAAGCGCAGGGCGGCTATGCCGCAACTTATGTGTTGTTACAGAAAAATGCCGAGCAAAAACGCGAAAACCGCGAAATGCATCAGAAAAGATAACGATGAAGGCCGTGCGGTTAGAATAACCAAAGCGCCGCGGCTTCTGCACTGGTAAAAAGCGCAGAGAACGCCATCAGAATGACCAGGACTGCGATAGCTGTAAAACCAAATCCGCGACTGGATGCTTTACGCATGGGGGGACCCTCATTTTTCTTGTTATCAGGCTGAAGAACTTGCTGCACCCATCCGAAGTTTCGGCCATAAAGCCAGCGCTGATCAAAAGGATCAACTGGTTCGTTACTGGGATCGTCGCCAGTGTAGACAGTTTAAGGTCGGATCACAACAGCTGTAAGCATTTGATCCGACACTTTATTCAGTTTTGTTTAAAACGCGCTAATCTGCTCTGAACATAAGGCGCATCCAGCACTGCCATCGCATAATTCACCGGTGCTTCAGACGGCTCGATTTCTGTTTTAATCAGGACAAACCCAGCTTTCTGATAAGTTGAGAGTGCCAGCGGATGATCATCGCTGCAGGTATGTAACCACACCCGGCCCGGGCTCCACTGCTGCGCCGATGCGATAGCCGCCTGCACCAAACGTCCTCCCAATCTCTGACCAACAAAAGCGGGTAACAAGCCAAAGTATTTCAGCTCAACACTGTTGTGATCATCCGGATGGCGGCATAACTCAAAATAACCGGCGGGTGTGCCGCGCTGATAAAGCACAAAAGTACGCACATGTCCTGAGTTGAGATATTCAACCCATTGCTGGTAAGTCCAACCGAGCCGGCCATACCAGCGCCAGGGGCTGCCGACCGAGACGAATAGAAACTGGTTTAATTCCGGGCTTGGCACTTCAGCTTCCAGCAAAAACACGCCGGCAGGCCAATCCGGTACTGCTAAAGTTGGCCCCTGGTAATCCAGATGCCAGGTGGTGACCATCAAAGGTGGTGTCGCTACGTCTGTCATTCGATCGGTTAGTCCTGTCCGCTATGGTTCTGGATGCGCGCCAGCAGCGCCGCAATATGCTGTTGCGCTTCGTCGGTTTGCAGTGATTGAAATTGTTGTTGAAATTCAAAAGCGACTGCATCGTCTTGCCGCTCATAACTGCGTAGTTGCAGCATAGAAGTTTTGGTCTGACGAACCAACGCAGTCGGGACTGTCGACAAAGGCGAACAAAGCTGTTTTGCGCGCGTCAACAGCATCTCCTCGTCGACCAGTTGTTTGACAAAACCCTGTGCCAGCGCTTGTTGCGCTGATAACCGCTCGCCGGAGAAAATCATCGCCGCAGCCTGCTGCCAGCCAACTAACTGCGGCAATAACCAGGTGTGGCCACCGCCTGGGTGGATCGCCAAATTAAAAAACCGGCTTTCAAACCAGGCTTCAGGACTCGCCAGCCGGATATCGCAGGCCATCGCCAAATTCATGCCCGCGCCTAACGCCGGGCCATTGACTAACGCGATGGTGAATAATGGACTCTTTGCCACCGAAGTGAAGGCTGAATATATCTGTTGTAATGCGGTACCGTCGCCTGCAGCTGCTTGCTGTAAAACAGTCAAGTCTGCGCCTGAGCAAAATGCCCCCGCCTGACCGGTCACTGCCAGCGCTTTGACGGCCGGATTATCCAATAAGCCTTCAACCGCGCGAGCGATTTCGACCGCCGAGGCTGGTGTTAACAGATTGCGTTTTTCGCTGCTGACCAAAGTCAGCACAGCCAGATGATCAATGATTTCTAAAGTATAAGCAGCCATCAGTAGCCTCTCGTCCGGTCGACCTGATTCAACAGTGGCAGGCCCGCCTGCACACGGCGATAGTTTTCAGCGATTTGTGCGACAGCAGTATCAGCGTTGGTCACCGCCGAAATATGCGGCGTCAGCAGGATGCCTGGCGTGGTCCAGAACGGATGCCCGGCCGGCAGCGGTTCAATCCGAAACACATCGAGGCAAGCCGCAGCCAACTGGCCGGTTTGCAACGCTGCCAATAGCGCATCATCCTCGACAATAGCCCCGCGGGCGACATTCACCACAATGGCCCCTGTTTTCAGCTGCGCCAGCCGGGTGTCATTCAACAGATTTTCTGTCGCCGGTGTCAGGGGTAATAAGCAAATCAACAGGTCTGCCTGCGCCACTGCTTCGGCAAACTGACGCTCACCGGCAAAACACTGAACGCCGTCAATCTGGCGCAAACCAGCAGACCAGCCGCTGACCTGATAACCCTGACCGGCGAAGTGCTGTGCCGCTGCACTGCCAAGCTCACCCAAACCCAGCACCGTAAGATGACGGATCTTGCGTGGTGAACGTGGCTTCCATAGCTGTTGTTGCTGGTTGTGGCCAAATTCATCAAACCGCAGGCGGTAGTAATTGACCACCGTATCCAGGTACTCCAGCATCGACGCGGTCAGATGCGGGTCAACGATTCGAGCCAGCGGTAAAGACGCCGGCAAAGTCTTGTCCGATAAGATACTGTCGACACCGGCACCAAAGGATTGCAGGGCTTTGAGGTTGGGCAGCGACGCAACGCTACCGGCAGGCTGCTTCCACACGACCGCAAATTCGACCGCCTCGGGCTGGCTGATCTCGGGCCAGACTTCAACGCTGACGTCAGGCAACTGTTGTTGTAATGCAGCAACCACAGCATCAAGTTTTCGGTCCGGAATAATCAGCGCGATGCTCATAGCAAGCTCAACAAAAAAATAGAGGCATTCATTCTAAACAGGCACGTCCCCGCCTGACCAGCCCGCTATCACCATAGCCGGCGGAAATTTCAGCAAATTGCCATAATTCTGTGACCGGACTGTCATACAGCCTGCTTAGCCTAAGCCCAGACAAAAGACGCAAGTCTGATTAGGCGCCGGGAGCATGGCATGTTAAATGTGGAACAAGTAGTCGAGCGGCATTTACCGCAACTGAATAACAACAGCTGGCTGGCCAAACCGGTCAAAGGTGCGCTGAAACATCTATTGCACGAGGATGAATTTCAGCGTTTTGCCGCTGAATATCCACATTTATATGGCCTCGATTTTGTCGAGCAGGTGCTCGATTATTTCTCTTTTCGCTATCAGGTACGCGATAACGAACTGGAACGAATTCCCGCAGCGGGTCGCGTTGTGATCATCGCCAACCACCCGATTGGCTCATTGGACGGGCTGGCGCTGATTAAACTGGTCAGCGATATCCGGCCTGATGTCAAAGTCGTAGCAAATCAGCTACTGGGCAGCATCAGCCCGCTGCGCGATTTGTTGTTACCGGTCAATAACATGCAAGGCAATACGGACCGGCGGATGCTGGACAATATCGGCGCGCATCTCGGTGCTGAAGGTGCGGTGATTATGTTTCCGGCCGGCGAAGTCTCAAGGCTCAAACCCAATGGGGTGCGCGACGGCAAATGGCAAGGCGGCTTTTTGCGCTTTGCTCGCGCGGCCAAAGCGCCGGTGCTGCCTATTTATATCGATGCGCGCAATTCATTGCTGTTTTACGGCGCATCGATGTTGTACAAACCGCTGTCGACCATGCTGCTGGTGCAGGAAATGTTTAAGCAAAAGCATAAACATATGGGGCTGCGTATTGGCGACATGATCCCGTACGACAGCTTTGCCCAGCCGCTGCTGGACCATAAAACCATGGTCAAAGTGTTCAAAAAGCACTTATACCGCCTCGCCAAAGACAAAGCGCCGCTGCTGAAAACCCAGTCGGCTATTGCCCATCCGGAAGATCGGCAAGTGCTGAAAAAAGCCATCAGCCAATGCCCGCGCCTTGGCGAAACCGCCGATGGCAAACAAATTCATTTATACCAGCCAGAGCCAAGCTCTGTCTTGCTGCGCGAAATCGGCCGGCTGCGTGAAATCGCCTTTCGTGCTGTTGGAGAAGGCAGTGGCAAACGCCGTGATACCGATAAATACGACAGCTACTACCAGCAACTGATTTTATGGGACAACGAAGAGCTGGAAATTGTCGGTGCTTATCGTTTCGCCGAGGTGGCTGCAGTGGTGGCTGAGCATGGCCAGCAAGGCCTGTACACGGCGTCACTATTCCAGTTCAGCGAACAATTGCAACCAGTACTGGCGCAGGGGCTGGAACTCGGTCGCAGCTTTGTCCAGCCGAAATACTGGGGTAAACGCAGTCTGGATTATCTGTGGTACGGCATCGGCGCCTATCTCAAACAACGGCCGCAAATCCGCTATTTGTTTGGTGGCGTCAGTCTGTCGAATAGCTACCCAAAAGCTGCGCGTGATCTGCTGGTCTATTTCTACACCTTATATTTCAGCCCGGAAGATGACAGCGCTTTGCCAAACCGGCCCTATTCGCTCGACATCACCACGATGCAGCAACTGCAGCAGCATTTTAGCGGCGACAATTACGCCGAAGATTTTGTTCAGCTCAAACACCTGCTGGCCAATATGGGGCTGGCCGTACCGACTTTATATAAGCAATACAGCGAACTGACCGAACCTGGCGGTGTGCAGTTTTTATCTTTTGGCGTCGACCCTGAATTTGCCGACTGTATCGACGGTCTGGTGCTGGTGGATATCAGTAAGATTAAAGCAGTAAAACGGGCCCGGTATCTGGGCGGGGAATAAAAAGCAACGCCGGCAAATGCCGGCGTTGTTTTGACAACCATTGGTTAAATCTGTGGTTGTTTAATTTTTGAGCCAACCAGACCGTAATAGCAGATATAGACGTAGCAGATCGCCGGAATGATAAAGCTCAGCTGCAAGCCGATAGTATCCGCCAGCACCGCTTGTAATACCGGAACCAACGCGCCACCCACGATTGCGGCGCACAACACACCACTACCGTTACTGGTGTAGCGGCCAAGGCCTGTCACCGCCAGACTGAAAATAGTCGGGAACATAATGGAGTTAAACAAGCCAACCGCCAGTAAAGACCACATCGCCACAGCACCGCTACTGACGATTGCAACGACGATCAAGGCTGCTGCAGCGACGGCTGTAAACGCCAGAACTTTGCCGGCAGCCACTTTCTGCATGACGGCAGCACCGATAAAGCGACCCACCATAGCGCCGCCCCAGTAATAGCTCAAATAGGCTGCCGCCTGTGCTTCAGGCATGCCGGCAATGTGCGGCTCGCCAAGGAAGTTCACCAGATAACTACCTATCGAGACTTCAGCACCAACATAAACAAAAATGCCAAGTGCGCCTAATACCAAATGACTGTATTGCCAGGCAGAGCCCGGATTTGCATTCACTTTTTCGTCGACATGGTGTTCAGTCACTGCGGGCAGTTTTAACTTCGCAAATACGATAGCCAAAATAACCAGAGCGCCAGCTAACATCAGATAAGGCAGCTGTACCGCTTCAGCCTCCTGCAACTTATGTTCAGCAGTGCCGGCGGCCGCAGTCACTGCGCCCATAATCATCAGGCCACCAAACCAAGGCGCGATAGTCGTGCCGAGCGAGTTAAATGCCTGCGTCATTGATAAGCGGCTGGAGGCAGTTTCAGCTTTGCCAAGCGCGGTGACATAAGGATTCGCCGCCACTTGTAAAATCGTGATCCCAGACGCCAGCACAAACAAAGCGCCGAGGAACATCCCATAAGTCTGTGTTGAAGCAGCCGGATAAAACAACAAACAACCAATGGCGGCAATCAGCAAACCAATTACAATACCGCGCTGATACCCCACGCGACGCACCAGCAAACCGGCCGGCAGCGACACCAGAAAATAGGCGCCGAAAAAACAGAACTGAATCAATGATGCCTGGGTGTAACTCAGGTCAAACACATTTTTCAGATGTGGGATCAAAATGTCATTCAGACAGGTAATAAAACCCCAGATAAAAAACAAAAACGTCAGGCTGGTCAGGGCAAAACCATAATTCTGCCCGCTAGCGTCGGATTTAAAGGCCTCGCCGGATGGTGTGGTTACTGACATACAATTTCTCTTGTTATGGAAGTGTCTATCCTGTGCGTGACTAAAGCGGCCTATGCGGTCTCTCCCCTCTATCAGTCAGAACTGACGAAGCCCGCAGCCAGATTTAGCTGTTTGTACTATACGCATCAATATCCGGCTTGCAAACACCCCAAACAGGGCATACGTATGTAAGTTTTCAACATTTCTGCCTTTTAGTACCTTTTACAGAACCAACCCCAATGAAACAGCAAAGTTTGTTTTACATCAAACTTTGGCGCTGCAAAGGCTATTGCCGCAGCAAAACCTTGATCCAGCCCAAAGTTTTACCGGTTCAGAAGCGCACAATGGCCGCAGTTAAACAAGACCTGTGTCTCTGAAGGAAAATAACATGAACACCAAACTGAATCTGTGTGTGCTTGCCCTTGCCGGTTTTACTGCGGCGGCTTCTGCCAATATTTCTGTCAACGTCGGTGCTATCACGGTGGCGCCAAATGACAGCAGCAGCTCATTAAACGTGGTGGAAAAAGTTGCCGGTTTACCAACAGGCTCAACGGCAGTCTCCGTCGACAGCAACACACAACTGGGTTTGACTATCGATTACAAAATCAACAAAAACTGGACGGCTGAACTGATTGCAGCAACACCATTCAGTCACGATATTGCCGTCAAAGGTTCAGCGATTAATGGTCTGGCAATTGGTAACACCAAACATCTGCCACCAACTTTAGTCGCGCAATACCACTTTGATGTTGGCAACAGCAACTTCGACCCATTTGTTGGTATCGGTCTGAACTACACCAAGTTCTTTGATGAATCAGCATCAGGTGCTTTGAAAACCACGCTGCAAGCGCTGAAAGTGACCACAGCTACTGATGATGTCGACCTGAAGTTAAAAGCGAGCTGGGGCCTGGCACTGCAAGCCGGCTTTAACTACAAACTGAGCGACAACTGGGGCGCCCACTTTGCAGTGAGCAAAATGGATATCGACACGACCGGTGAAGTACGGGTCAACAACAACGTGATCCAAAGCGTCGATGTGCAAATCGACCCATGGGTCTACATGGTTGGCGTGCGCTGGAGCATGTAAAGTATTTGGCCTGCCGCAAACGGGCCAAAACACGGGCAGGCAGCCGGTGTAGCAGCACGGACGGTGCAAAATAAGGGGGAACAAAACAGCGGCTATGCCGCTGTTTTTATATCCAGGACGGATGGTATGGTGAAACAGGGATCTCAAAAACGCCAAGCTGTTGGCGTTTTGCCTGTGAACACCATGAGCTCTGCGAATGGTAAATGCATGGCACGTGGTGCCCAGTACGTGGTACCCAGAGCCTTCGGCGATGTTCAGGAAAACAGGGCTATTTTATCAGCCTGGCCCTTGCTGTAACGCCGGTAACGTTAACACCCGATCGGCCGAGGCAATAGTCTCTGGCCTGTGCGCGATGATGATCCGGGTAATTTGCAGCTGTTGTAAGGCGCTGCTGACGACCGCTTCAGTTGCCATATCCAGATGACTGGTGGCTTCATCCAAAAACAAAATCTTTGGTCGCCGGTACAAAGCCCGCGCCAGCAGAATTCGTTGTTTCTGCCCACCAGACAGCGCTGAGCCCATGTCGCCAATCAAACTGTGATAGCCCATCGGCATCCGGCTGATATCATCATGCACCGCCGCGAGTTTGGCACACTCTTGCGCCCAATCATCATTGGGCTCGTCAGCAAAAAAGGTAATATTGTCGCGGATTGAGCCCGACAGCAGCTGGTCATCCTGCATCACTGCAGCGATTTGGTTCCGATAACCAGCCTGATTGAGCTGAGTCAGCGCGACGCCGTCGACCCGCACTTCACCCTGTTGGGGCGTAAAAAGCCCGAGCATCAGCTTCAGTAATGTCGTTTTGCCGCAGCCGGACGGCCCGACCACAGCAACAGATTCGCCCGCCGCAACATCGAGGCTAACTTGCTGCAAAACCAGCGCACCATTGCTGCTATAAGAAAAACTCAGATTGTCGACACTGATTTGACCGCTTAACTCGATCTCGCGCTGCACTTCGCCACTCTGCTTATCTTCCCGCGGTGTGGCAACAATATCCGCCAGCCGGGCGAAATGCAGATCCAGCATTTTCAGCGCCAGCGCTTTATCAATCAGTCGCGACATCCGTTCCATAAACTGGCTTTTATAGGCGATAAACGCGAACAACATCCCGGTACTAAAACCACCATCCAACACCAGCAAAGCGCCAAAATAAATCACCAGCACGTGTTCAATACCAGTCAATAACCGATTGATATGCTGGAAACTTAAGGTAAACACGCCGAGCTGAATACCGCGGTTCGCCGCGGCCACATACAAATGCTGCCAGCTGGCTTCGCGTTTGGCTTCGGCACTGAACAGTTTTAACGTCTGCATGGCGCGGACCGTTTCAATCTGGTGACTTTGCACCTGCGCCTGCGCCACAATTTGCTGCTCAGATACTTTGCGGTACTGGTGATACATCAACACTTGCACGACGCCATAGCACAACAGCGCTATCAGCACGATCAGACACAATAACGGGCTATACCACAACAGCACCGCCAGGATAGCCACCGCCATCAGACCATCAATCACAGCTTCCATCACACCGCTGGTCAGGAGTTCGCGCACTTGCTGCAGCGACCCAAAACGCGACAACACATCGCCAATCTGCCGTTTCTCGAAGTAACTCAGCGGCAAGCGGATTAAATGATGCAGCAGATTTGCTGCCATCTGAATATTCATCGCGCTATTAAAATGCAGCAACACAAAAGCGCGCAGCACTGAGGTGCTGATCTCAAAAAGTAGCAACAAGCCAAAGCCAAGTGCCAGCACCAGTAACAAACTGCGGTCCGCACTAAGCAGCACATCATCCACCACCAGTTGCAGATAATAAGGCGCGACCAGTGTAAACAGCTGTAATAACAGCGACAGACTCAGGATCAGCGCCACTGAGCGCTTCAACCCGCTGATATTGGACCAGAAATCCCGCAGACGCAGCCCAGCATCAGCCGGTTTTTGGCTGAAATCCTGCGTCGGTAATAACTCGAGCGCAACGCCAGTAAAATGCTCTGACACTTCGGCGAGGCTCAGTGTGCGCTCGCCCCGCGCCGGATCATGGATCACCAGCTTGCCGCGGCGCACCGATTTCAGCACAACAAAATGATTCATATCCCAGTGCAAAATCGCCGGCAGCTGTAATTTGCCAAGCGCTGCGGGTTCCAGCTTCAACGCGCGGCCACTCAGCGCCAGACGACTGGCAAATTCGACCAGATCTTTCATGGTACAGCCAGCAATTGAGCTGCCAAACTGGGCGCGTAATTGCTGGATACTTAAGTGATGGCCATAAAATCCGGCCACCATGCCAAGGCAGGCGATGCCGCACTCCGCCGCTTCGGACTGCAATAACACCGGTAGCCGCTGGGCGGGCCATAACTTCAGTTGACTGGCGAGCTGACTCATCAGAATTGTCCCCGTAAGGCCAGGATCGGGTCAAACAACCACTGCCATAAATTACGTTGTTCGGTGATTAAATCCGCTTGTAAAGTCATGCCGGCTTTGAGCGGTAATTCCCGCTGATAAGCCTGAATGGACTGACCGCTCAGGCGCACTTTCAGCCGGTAGCTGGGCTGCTGCAGCGCGACTTCAGCCACTTCGGAGGGCAATAGCACTGTATTACTCAGTTCATGTACGGTGCCGCTAAATACACCAAAGCGTTGAAACGGGAAGGCATCGTAGCGAATACGCACCGGCTGACCGGCACTGACAAAGGCAATAGATCGGGTCGGCACATACAGGATGGCTTCCAGCTCGGCATTGACCGGCAACAAGGTCAGCGCCACAGCGCCGGCATCTAAAGTTTGACCGGCGCTGATCCGCAGCGCACTAACCTGCCCGTCCACTGGTGCGGTCAGCCAAATTTCCTGCTGTTGCTGTAATTCGGTGCGTTGATTTTTCAGGGCCGACAGCTGATTGTCGATTTGCGCCAGTTCAGTTTGCTGGCGCAGCGGCAACTGGCTGAGTAAATCCTGATTTTGCTGCAGCTGTTGCTGTAATTTCAGCTGTTCCGACTGCAGGCTTTTTTCCTGCTGTTGCAGGGCCAACAATGCGTCTTTTTGTTTATTGATTTCAAGCCCGGAGATGTAACCGCTGCCGGATAACTTCTGTAACTGTGCCAGCTGTTGCTGATTAATACTCAGGCGTTCACGAAAGGTCACCAGCTGCTGCGCCAGTTCCTGCAAGCGGGCTTTGTCATTGTCGATTTGATTTTGCAGCGCTTGCAGTTCCAACTGATGGCGCTGTTGCAGTTGCTGCTGCTCAGCGATTTTGTTATCCAGCATCCGGCCCATTTCAGTTTGCAGGCTTTGCGTTAAATCTGTCTGTCCGGCACCGATTTTACTGCTGTTTAGCTGCAACAACGGCGTGCCGGCTTTCACCAGCTGACCTTCCTGCACATTGAGTTTGCTGACCACACCACTATTTTGCGCCTGCACTCGAACCTGGCCCTGCACCGGTTGCAGCAGCCCTTGCACGGTTTCTTTGCGGGTATAGTCGGCACTGAGCAGAAAACTAATACTGAGCACCGCAATAACCAATAACAGCATACTCAGCCATACCAGCTGCGGCGGTCGGGTCAGGTTGATTTGGCCTTGCAGGCGCTGTTGCTGCCTGGCCAGCACTTCGGGCCGGAAAATTGAAGACATCGGGTCGCTTCTGTTGGAATTGTTATAGCGCGTCACTGCGTGAGGTTCAGCTTAAATCGAACAGCGGCCAGAGTGCAACCGACAATAGCTGGCGGCGCGCTGTGTGTACCAGCTGGCCGCAGATAAAAAAACCAGCCGAAGCTGGTTTTTTATTCGCACCATCCCTGACGCTCACCTTGCAGTCCAACGCGATGCGTTGTTAAAAACCGCTCCCGGCGGTTTTTTTATCAAGTAGGCAGGGTCAGAAAATTAACCTAACCAAACCCGCGCATTGCGGAACATACGCAGCCATGGGCTGTCTTCCTGCCACTCGTCCGGGTGCCAGCTGTTGCTAACCGCGCGGAACACGCGCTCCGGGTGCGGCATCATGATAGTGACGCGGCCATCCGTAGTGGTCAGTGCCGTGATCCCGTTGGCAGAACCGTTCGGGTTCGCCGGATATTGCGTGGTCACCTGACCATAGTTATCAACAAAGCGCAGTGCGATAGTGCCGCTTTGCTCGGCTGCCGCTAAGGCTTGCGCGCTTGCAAACTCGGTATGACCTTCGCCATGTGACACGGCGATTGGCATCCGTGAACCGGCCATGCCAGCAAACAGCAATGACGGGTTTTGCTGCACTTCGACCAAGCTGAAACGCGCTTCAAAGCGTTCAGATTTGTTGCGGACAAAACGTGGCCACAAATCAGCGCCTGGAATTAACGATTTCAGGTTCGAAACCATCTGACAGCCGTTACAGACTCCAAGCGTGAATGTCGACTCGCGCTCGAAGAACTGGCTGAATTCACGCCGCGCTTGCTCGTTAAACAGGATGGATTTCGCCCAGCCTTCACCGGCACCTAACACGTCACCGTAGCTAAAACCACCACAAGCGACCAGACCGTTAAATTCTTCAAGCTTACGGCGACCACTGAGAATGTCGCTCATGTGCACGTCTACAGCAGTGAAACCAGCACGGTTAAAGGCAGCGGCCATTTCCACGTGCGAGTTGACGCCCTGCTCACGCAGCACGGCCACTTTCGGCTTGGCACCTTTGAGGATATAAGGCGCAGCCACGTCTTCGTTTAGGTCAAAACTCAGTTTGACGTTCAGACCTGGGTCTTGTTGGTCCGCTTTAGCCGCGAATTCCTGTTCAGCGCAGGCCGGGTTATCACGACGAGACTGGATCTGGTTGGTCGTTTCAGCCCAGATACAACGCAGACGGGTGCGGCTGTCACTGTAAATCACTTGCTCGCCACGGCTTACCACCAGCGCATCAGTGTTGCTGACTGCGCCCAGCACATAGCTGTTTGCGGCCAGACCATGCTTCGCCAGCACTTGCTGCACATAAGCCAACTCACTGTCCGCAACCTGAATCACAGCGCCCAGCTCTTCGCTGAACAGCACGGCAAGGTCGTCACCGCCCAGGGCGTTGATATCAACGTTCCAGCCGGCTTTACCGGCGAAAGCCATTTCCGCCAGCGTGACCAAAAGACCACCGTCTGAACGGTCATGGTAGGCCAGTAATTTTTGCTCATGAGTCAGTTGCTGCACGGCATGGAAGAAATTCGCCAGCAGTTCTGGCGAGGCCAGATCCGGTGTGTGCTGACCCAGCTGTTTGTAAACTTGTGCCAGACAAGAAGCGCCTAAGCGGTTTTCGCCTTGGCCTAAATCAATCAGCAACAGCGAGCTTGCGCCCTTGTCGGTGCGCAGCTGTGGCGTGACGGTTTTACGTACGTCTTCAACGCGGGCAAATGCGGTGATGACCAGTGACATCGGTGCTGTCACTGCTTTGTCTTCGCCGTTATCCTGCCACTTGGTTTTCATCGACATCGAGTCTTTACCGACCGGGATGGTGATACCCAGCGCCGGACACAGTTCCTCGCCAATAGCTTTCACTGCCTGATACAAACCGGCGTCTTCACCCGGGTGACCGGCTGCAGACATCCAGTTGGCGGATAACTTAATCCGTTTTAAATCGCCAATGTCGGTGGCCGCGATGTTGGTAATGGATTCGGCGACAGCCAGACGGGCCGATGCGCCGAAATCTAACAGCGCGACCGGCGTACGCTCACCCATCGACATCGCTTCGCCGTGATACGTATCCAGTGCGGCAGTTGTCACTGCACAGTTTGCCACCGGTACCTGCCATGGGCCGACCATCTGGTCACGCGCCACCATACCGGTGACAGAACGGTCGCCAATGCTGATCAGGAAGGTCTTTTCAGCAATGGTCGGTAAGCGTAACAAGCGTTCAGTGGCGTCTTTGATGCTGACACCGGCCAAGTCCAACGCTTTGCCGCTGCTTTGTTTTGATTGCACGTCACGGTGCATTTTTGGTGCTTTGCCGAGTAATACCGACAATGGCAGGTCAATTGGCGTATTGCCGAAATGGGTATCCGACAGCGTCAGGTGCTGCTCAGCGGTTGCTTCGCCAACTACCGCATAAGGTGCGCGTTCACGTTTACAGATTTGCTCGAACACTGGCATTTTGTCGGCCGGGATCGCCATCACGTAGCGTTCTTGCGACTCGTTACACCAGATCTCTAACGGCGACATGCCTGGTTCATCGTTTGGTACGTTGCGCAGTTCAAACTTACCACCAACGCCGCCGTCATTGACCAGTTCCGGGAAGGCATTAGATAAACCACCGGCACCGACGTCGTGGATAAACACAATCGGGTTGTCCGCGCCCAACTGCCAGCAGCGGTCGATCACTTCCTGACAACGACGTTCAATTTCCGGGTTTTCGCGCTGCACTGAGGCAAAATCTAAATCTTCGGCAGATTGGCCAGAGGCCATCGAAGACGCTGCACCACCACCGAGGCCGATATTCATCGCCGGGCCACCGAGCACGACTAATTTCGCGCCAACCGGTAAATCACCTTTTTGCACGTGTTCAGCACGGATGTTGCCAAGACCACCGGCGATCATGATGGGTTTGTGGTAACCACGTACTTCCTCACCGTTGTGGCTTGGCACTTGCTCTTCATAAGTGCGGAAATAACCGAGGATGTTTGGCCGGCCAAATTCGTTGTTAAACGCAGCGCCACCGAGTGGGCCTTCGGTCATGATATCGAGCGCCGACACGATGCGACCTGGCTTGCCAAAATCGGTTTCCCATGGCTGTTCAAAGCCAGGAATTCGTAAGTTCGATACTGAGAAACCAACCAGACCGGCTTTTGGTTTAGAACCCACGCCCGTCGCGCCTTCGTCACGAATTTCACCACCAGAACCGGTGGCTGCGCCTGGGAACGGCGAAATCGCCGTTGGGTGGTTGTGCGTTTCGACTTTCATCAGCACGTGGATATCTTCGTGATGGTACTGATATTCCTGCGTATCCGGCGTCGGGAAGAAGCGACCAGCTTTTGAACCTTCCATCACCGCGGCGTTGTCTTTGTATGCTGACAACACGTGATCAGGCGTCTTTTCAAAAGTGTTTTTAATCATTTTAAACAGCGACTTCGGCTGTTTCTCGCCGTCGATGGTCCAGTCGGCGTTGAAAATTTTGTGGCGGCAGTGCTCAGAGTTGGCCTGCGCAAACATATACAGTTCGATGTCGTTCGGGTTGCGGCCAAGCGCGGTGAAGTTGCTGAACAGGTAGTCGATTTCATCTTCAGCTAAGGCAAGACCCAGACGAATATTGGCTTCGACCAGCGCCTCGCGGCCACCGGTCAGAATGTCGACCGAAGCGACCGGTGCCGGCTCAGCTTTGCTAAACAGGGCGGCGGCTTGCTCGAATTCACTAAACACCACTTCCATCATGCGGTCGTGGATGAGCGCAGCCACTTGCTGCTGTTCAGCCGCAGACAATGCGCGCGTGGTGGTCAGGTAATATGCAACACCGCGTTCTAAACGCAGCACTTTGTTCAGACCGCAGTTGTGCGCGATATCGGTGGCTTTGGACGACCATGGCGAAATAGTGCCAGGACGTGGCGTCACCAGTAACAACTGGCCGGCCGGCTGGTGCGATGCCAGCGTAGGTCCGTAGGTCAGTAATTTTTCCAGCGTGGTATGCTCAGCAGCGCTCAGGCTGTCAGTCACATCGGCAAAATGCATAAATTCGGCGTAAACATCGCTGACAGGCAGTTGGGCCTGGACACACAGATCGATGATTTTCTGAACTCGGAACTCGGACAGTGCAGCTGCACCACGCAGGATTAACATAGATTTTTTTCCCGTGGGTTGGTCGTGGACGGAACCTTCAAATCGGCGCCGCATTATAAAGAAAAAAGCCGCCCTTGGGTATCAATAAAGCCGTTTGGCCACGTATTTGCCAAGGCTGTGTCACTTTGCCTCTGTCGTGAAAACCGCCGGCTTGCGCGGCAAAGCCTGACGAATTGCGCAAAATTTGATATAAATACCGGTTTCTCCGACCAGAGGCTTTGTGTGGATGCGTATTTTTCTGTCTGTATTGCTGTGGATTGTCCTGCTGACCGGCTGTAGCCCGGCGCCGGCACCTATGCATTTACACCAGATTTATCAAAGAGATAGCATCCGGGTAGGCATCTTAAATGGCCCAACCAGTTACTTCGTTGGCCCGGATGGCGCCACGGGTTATGAATACGAGTTGGCGCAGGCGCTGGCTGATAAACTGGGCGTGAAGCTGGAACTGGTCAGTGCCTTTCATATCGATGAGCTGTTAGTGAAACTCAGCAGTGGTGATATCGATCTGATTGCCAGCGGTTCGACGATCTCAGAGTCCCTACAACAAAAATACCGACTGGCACCCGCTTATCAACTAGCGGACGAAGTGCTGGTATTTGGCCAGCACAAACGCCGGCCTAAATCACTGCAGGATTTGTCCGGCCCGATAGTCGTGTTAAAAGGCTCCAGCCAGGCGGAAACACTGCTGGCACTCAAAACGTCAGAGCCGCAGCTGCAGATTGAACTGAATGACACGGACGACCCAACGGAGCTGCTGCAGAAAGTTGCCGAAGGCAAAATCGCTTACACGCTGGCCGACTCCCATATGCTGGCCATTAACCAACGATTCCATCCGAATCTGGGTGTTGCGTTAACTTTAAAGCGGCAACAACCGGTGGCCTGGCTGCTGCCCAAAAACAATGATGATTCACTTTATGCAGTACTGATTGAGTTCTTCGGCCGTAGTTATGAAGGCGCGGATTTACTGACGTTGGAAGATAAGTACTTTGGTCATGTCCGGCGTTTTAATTATGCCGATACGCTGGATTATATTGAGGCCATCGATAAAACCCTGCCGCGATATCAACACTTGTTTGAACAATATGCCGGGCCGCTGGACTGGCGTCTGCTGGCTGCGCTTGCCTATCAGGAATCGCGCTGGGATCCGAAAGCGCGCAGCCCACAAGGCGTCGTTGGCATGATGATGCTGACTGTCCCGACCGCTAACCTGATGAAAGTGACCAGCCGCGTTGATGCAGCACAAAGCATCAGAGGCGGCAGCCGCTACTTACAACGAATGCTGGATAAATTGCCTGAACGAATTCAGATGCCAGACCGGCTCTGGTTTGCGCTAGCGGCTTACAATTTAGGGTTGAGCCATGTCGAAAGTGCACGCTTACTGACCGAGAAAGATGGTGCGAATGCCGACAATTGGGCAGAGGTGAAGCAACGTCTGCCACTGCTGCGCCAGCGGAAACACTACAGACACACCCGCACCGGCTATGCTCGTGGTGATATGGCGGTCTATTACGTCGAAAACATTCGTCGTTACTATGACACTTTATTATGGGTCGATGAGCGCAAACAGGCCGAACAAGCACAAAGCATCAGCCCTGCGGCCAAATCTGCATCACCTGCGGTGACCGCCCCGTCGGGCTCTACCAAGAAAACCAATCAACCAGCTAAAGTAAAATCAAATGCCGCAGCGGAACCAAAACAACGCTGAATCGCTCTAAATCTGCAAATTTGCGTCGCTCTGGTGGCAAGCATGCATCTGACTTGCTGCACCGCACGTAAATCCCTATAGTGACAGCCCGTTGTGAAAGGAAACCAAGATGTTAAGAAGAAAACGCCCGAGAATGTTACGCAAACGTCGTTTGATGGATGTCGGTGCTTGCCGGCGCCGGATCAAACGCAATATGGCCGTGTTAAAGATGTTTCGTCGCCAGCGGGAATATAATCAGTTGGTCGCCTCTCCTTCCCCTTCAGCTTCAGAGATCTGTAGCTGATCAGCGACCTGCCCCGTTGAATTCTTCTGCTGTTTTAATGCTTTTTGTTCCGCCCGGCGTTTCTGGAAAAAACCAGATAATTGCGCCGCACAAGCATCAGCCAGCACGCCGCCGCTCACATCGAGCTGATGATTAAGTTTTGGATGACGCACGATGTCGAAGACGGAACCACAGGCGCCAGCTTTGAGGTCAGTTGCACCAAACACCAGTCGTTTTACTCTGCTGTGCACCAGGGCTCCGGCGCACATGGCGCAAGGTTCCAGCGTGACATACAAAGTACAATCCAGCATCCGGTAATTCTGCAGCACCTGGCCACTTTGCCGGATCGCCTGCATTTCGGCATGCGCCGTTGGGTCGTGACCGCTGATGGATAAATTCCAGCCTTCCCCAAGCACCTGACCGTCTTTGACCAGAACGGCACCAACCGGCACTTCGCCGGCTGCTTCTGCTTTGGCGGCCAGCTGCATGGCGTATTGCATCCAATAGATGTCTTGCTCTGTCTGACTCAACATCAACCTCACTCTTTCAATCCGGCCATTTTAGCATAAGGCTAAACACTGAGGTCAAATTGACCAGATGTTAGCGAGTTTACTCAACCACCCAGTTTTACTTTGAAACAAATTCGTTGTTTTATATGAAATTTATTTGTGGCATAACTGTTGCCTACCCAGAACATCAGGTCAAAAAAACAAAGGGGAACAAAAATGGGTGTATTTGATATCGGGCTGGTGGCGGTGATCGGTGCTTTTGCTTATGCCTTTTACGAGCAGCACACGAAAACTAAAGTAAAACTGGCCAATGCCAATCAAAGTAGCGATGACGT
>Ga0075154_10001017_pt1 | contig 21221 bp, 26 predicted proteins | sample JI71714BDNA_FD_70965 | JGI IMG/M metagenome (GOLD analysis project Ga0075154, IMG submission 70965) | Wastewater effluent complex algal communities from Wisconsin, to seasonally profile nutrient transformation and Carbon sequestration -... | ecosystem: Engineered > WWTP > Effluent > Algae...
CCAGGTCGATGCCGATCACGCCATCGGCACCCAAGGCGCGAGCTTCGTCGGCCAGTTCTTTCAGCGCGGTTTCGCGGGCGTCGCGCAAAGAGTTTTCATACGCTCCCGACCGACCGCCAACAATGTCGCGCACGCTGGCGAACAAGTCTTTGAAGATATTGGCGCCGACAATAACCTCGCCGGTAACGACGCCCAGATATTGGGCAACCGGACGGCCTTCGACGGTGGCGGTGGTGGTCATGAGCATGTTGGGGACTCCTTCAACCTGATTCTCAAACTACCTTAGCCGTTCGTCCTGAGCTTGTCGAAGGACGATCCAGCAGACGTCCGTTGTGCTGTGCTTCGACAAGCTCAGCACGAACGGTTGAGGAAGGGTCTAGGATCAAGCCAGACCCAAAGCCGACTTATACGTTTCCAGCACCGCTTCCATTTCCTGACGGTCGTCGTTGGTCATTTTGCGCAAACGCACGATCTGACGCATGATCTTCGCGTCATAGCCCTGGCTCTTCGCCTCTGAATAGACATCGCGAATGTCATCGGCGATGCCCTTTTTCTCTTCTTCCAGACGCTCGATGCGTTCGATGAACAGGCGTAGCTGGTCGGCGGCGATATTGCCTTCTGCCATTTTAATCTCCGGTTGGTTAGGGGCCAGTGTTGACCCGAATCATTTGATCAATCGCTTAAGCGACGCCCGTGGAAAGATAAACTGTCCGAGTGTCCGTTCGCCGCTAATCCACAGATTTGTTTCGCCTGCGGGCGAAAGAGGCAAGAGATGTTGAGTATCAATCTTGCGTTGCGCAAAAATCCAACGCCTCTCTCCCTCTTGCCGCTTTCACAAATCAATGCCCGCCTTCATTCTTTGCCATGCTTTCCTGCATCCGCGCCAATTGTTCAGGCGTTGCCTCGCTTTGATAGCACGCCTTCCAATCGGCTGGCGGCATGCCGTGGATCAGGGTGCGCGCTTCCTCCTTGGTCAATCCCGGCTGCGCCTCCATCACCCAGTCGGCGAGGCAGTTACGGCAGAAGCCGGCGAGACCCATCAGGTCGATATTCTGTGCGTCATGCCGGTGTTGCAGGTGCGCGACCAGCCGGCGAAAGGCAGCGGCAGCGGCCTCATCCGTCATTGCCAAGTCATCTTGCATAGCTATGTCCCTTCCTGTTCGCGGTTAAGCCCGTTATGGGGTGGGCAACGAACAATATCCAGAGCGCGAAAGAGCGACATCCATGCAATATCACAAGCCGCGTATGCGCAAGGTCCGTATCCTCGCGACACTGGGTCCCGCCAGCGACACGCCCGAAATGATCGAAAAGCTGTTTCGCGCCGGTGCCGATGCCTTTCGCATCAATATGAGCCACGGTGAACAGGCGGACAAAGCCAGGCTGGTCACGCATATACGCGCGCTCGAAAAGGCCTATAACCGCCCGACGACGATATTGGTCGATTTGCAAGGCCCCAAGCTGCGTGTGGGTACCTTTGCTGGTGGCAAGGTCGAACTGAAAACCGGCGCCGAATTCCGGCTCGATACCGACAAGAAGGCCGGCGATGTGAAGCGCGTCCACCTGCCGCATCCGGAAATTTTTGCAGCTCTGGAAGTCGATGCGCGGTTGCTGCTCGACGATGGCAAGCTGGTGTTGCGCGTCACTGAAATCGGGCCTGATCACATCAAGACAATAGTCGAAGTCGGCGGAATGCTCTCAGATCGCAAGGGGCTGAATGTTCCCGATGTCGTGGTGCCGATCGCAGCGCTGACCGAAAAGGACCGGTCGGACCTCGCCTTTGCGCTGGAACAGGGCGTTGACTGGGTGGCAATGTCGTTCGTCCAGCGGCCAGAAGATGTCGCCGAAGGCAAAAAGCTGATCGGCAACAAGGCGGCCTTGCTCGCCAAGATCGAAAAGCCGGCAGCAATCGGACGGTTGGAGGAGATCCTCGAGCTCGCCGATGGCGTGATGGTCGCTCGCGGAGACCTGGGGGTTGAACTTCCCCCCGAACAGGTCCCGCGCCTGCAAAAACACATTGTTTCGATGGCGCGACAGATGGGCAAACCCGTAGTTGTCGCCACGCAGATGCTCGAATCGATGATTGTCTCCCCGACCCCTACCCGCGCCGAAGTGTCGGATGTGGCGACCGCCATTTATGACGGGGCGGACGCAGTCATGCTGTCCGCTGAAACGGCGGCAGGTGCATGGCCGATTGAGGCCGTCTCGATCATGGACCGCATCGCCCAGCAGGTCGAAAGCGATCCCGATTTCTTCAAGCGCATCCACTTCACCGAAACCCGACCCGACGCCACCACTGCCGACGCTCTGGCCGAAGCCAGTGGCCGGATTGCTGACACGGTGGAAACCAGCGCTATCATCTGTTTCACCTCATCGGGTTCAACCGCACGCCGCATCTCGCGCGAACGCCCTTCAGTGCCTTTGCTGGTGCTGACCGCATCGAAATCGACCGCACGCCGCCTTGGACTGCTTTGGGGTGCCTTTGCCGTTCCCACCAAGGATATTGGTTCGTTCGAGGAAATGGTTGCCAAGGGCAAGCGCATGGCGCTGCGCTATTCGCTGGGTAGTGCGGGTGCGCGGCTGATCATGATGGCAGGGGTGCCGTTCGGGACGCCGGGGTCAACCAACGTGCTGCACGTGGTGCGACTGACCGGGGATGAATTGAAGGGGCATTGAATTGGCTAAGTCCATTGCTCTCTCTGCGTTAATGGCACTGATTTTGGCGGTTCAGTCGCCACTCTATGCCGAACGGAAAATGGGGCAGTCTTATGGCAACCCTTGCTGGACGACGCCTCGAGGCGTTCTTCAAGTGGGTCATGTCTCTTTTCTAAGGGACGATGCGACTGATGTGGATGTCGTGTTTGACGAACAGGGATTGGCCGCGATCGAGATTGCCTTTTCGGAAAGAGGAACCCGCAAACTAGGCGCAGCCCAGCAGGGTAAGGTCGGAGCGCGTCTTCCGGTGTGCTTGGGCACCCAATTGCTAACAAACCCGATATTGAACGAGACAATACAAGGGAATACGCTACATATTTCTGGTCCCGACCTAGCCGAAGCACAACGACTTTCCCATCGCCTGAAAGCTTATTTCAATCTCAACGAAAAATGACAGGTTTGCGGTAACAGCAGGCTGCCATCCCCATAGCTATAAAAGCGATAGCCCTCGTCAATGGCATGGCGATAGGCCGCCTGCATATTTTCCAATCCCATCAGCGCGCTGACCAGCATGAACAAGGTCGATTTGGGTAGGTGGAAATTGGTCATCAGGCCGTCGATGGCTTTGAACCGATAGCCGGGGGTGATGAAAATCGCGGTATCGCCCTCGAACGGCTGAATGATGCCGTCATCGTTTGCCGCGCTTTCAATCAAGCGCAGCGAGGTCGTGCCGACCGGGATGATCCGACCACCCGCCGCGCGCACTGCGTTCAGCCGTGCGGCCGTCGGCGCGTCGATCTGGCCCCATTCAGCGTGCATGATATGGTCGGCGGTATCGTCAGCCTTCACCGGCTGGAACGTCCCTGCCCCAACATGCAGCGTCAGCGTCTCGTGCCCAATTCCCGCCGATGCGAGCGCAGCCATCAATTCCGGCGTAAAATGCAGCGACGCCGTTGGAGCGGCAACAGCGCCGTCCTTTTGCGCAAACATTGTCTGATAATCGCTGCGGTCTTGGATATCGGTCGGGCGCTTGCCTGCGATATAGGGCGGCAAGGGCATACGGCCTGCCCTCTCCAGCAGCAGCTCGACCGGCTCATCCCCTTCAAACGCCAGAATGAAGCTGCCGTCGGGAAAACGCTCAGCGGCAATCGCCGAAACGCCCGCACCAAATTCGATCCGGTCGCCAACCCTTAACCGCTTTGCGTTGCGGATGAAGGCTTGCCAGCGGCGCAGGTCAACGCGTTTGTGCAGCGTCGCGCCAATCCGCGCTTCATCGCCTTTGAAGGTGCGTCTGACGCCTTCGAGCTGGGCCGGGATTACGCGGGTGTCGTTGAACACCAGACAATCGCCAGCACGCAGACAGGATGGCAGGTCGCGCACCAATCGGTCCGTCAACGCACCATCACCCGACACGCACAGCATGCGCGCGGCGTCGCGAGGGGCAACCGGCCTTAACGCGATACGCTCAGGCGGTAGCGCAAAATCGAACAGGTCTACGCGCATGCGCGCAGGCTCAATTTGTGGGTGGCGGAGGGGGAGGGGGCGGCGCGGTCACATCCGGACGTGCCAGTGCAGCAAAATCTGGCGGCGGAACATTGTCCGCACCGATTGACGCCTGAACGATCTTGTCAGGATTGGCGGGCGGTTCGCCACGAGCGATGGCATCGACATAGGGCATTCCGGCAATCACCCGGCCAAATCCGGTATATTTCTTATCCAAGCCGAAATTGGGCTGGAAAAGTATGAAGAACTGGCTGTTGGCGCTGTCGGGATCGTTGGTCCGCGCCATCGAAACCGTTCCGCGCAAATGCGGCATGGCGTTGAATTCCGCCTTCAGGTCAGGAAGGTCCGAATCGCCGGTGCCTGTTCCGGTGGGATCACCGGTTTGCGCCATGAAACCTTCGATCACGCGATGGAAAATAATCCCGTTGTAAAAACCGCGGCGGGTAAGCGTCTTGATCCGCTCTACATGGCCTGGGGCGACGGTGGGATTCATCAGAATCGAGACGCGACCGCCGGTCGACAGGTCCAGATGCAGGATATTCTCCGGGTCCACTGTGGCCGCTGCCGGTGCGGGTGCCGCTGGTGCCTGCTGTGCATAGGCCGAAGGCATGACGCCGAGAAGGAGAAGGAAAGAAAGGAATAACCGGTACATGCCGCAATAGGCTCCTGTTGATTTCGGCCCCCTTTAGCCGGTTGAACTGTCCTTGTCATGAACGAAGCACAGTTGCCATTTCGTGCTTTTCGTTTCATGTGGCAGGGCAGCAGTTCAGGGAGAACACAGACATGGCTAATATGCGCACATCGATCATGTGCAGCCTTGCGGCAGCACTGTTGGTTTTGCCCGGATGTGACGACAATACCGATAGCGACGGCGATGGCAAAGTGTCGCAGACCGAGCGTGCCGAAGAAATGGCGCGCGACGGATATTTGCCGATTCAGCCCGGAAAGTGGAACATCCGCTTCGAAGTCAAAGACGTCAAATTGCCAGCGATGGTGAAGGGTCAAGCCGACGAGATCAAGGCCGCGCTTTCAAAAGAGGCCGCTGGCCATTCGTGCCTGAGCGAAGCCGAGGCGAGCAAGCCGGGTGCCGATTTCTTTGGCGGTGAGGGTACAGAGAATTGCACCTACACCTCATTCGATATCGCCGGGAACCGCGCAAAAATGGGCTTGTCTTGTGGAATGGGCGGACTGGGTAAGGCGGCAATGGACCTTGATGGAACCGTTGGCGACACCGAATTCCAGTTTGATACCAAATTGGTCCTCGAAGTGCCGATGGCGGGCAAAATTGAAATCCAGGGTGCAACCATCGGCAAGCATGAAGGCAAATGCACAGACGGCGCGTGATGCGACTGCGCCTTTTCCTGCCGCTCGCCCTGCTGCTGCAGAGCGGTGTCGTTTCGGCCGTTGCACCGAATGGCAAAACCATTCCGCAAGAAGCCAGCATCCGTATCGATTTTGACCGGAGCTCGATAACTTCAACGAGCCTGAGCGGAGAGGCCGGAGTTGCCGGGAGATTGGTGACAGCCGACGATCCGGTGCGTGTTGCCTCTATCTCCAAACTGGTCGGCGCACTGGCCGTGATGCGGTTGGTCGATCAAGGCAAGGTCGACCTTGACCGCGATGTGTCTGACTATCTGGGCTGGCGACTGCGCAACCCATCCTTCCCGGATACCCCGATAACTTTACGCCTTTTGCTGTCACATCGCGCCGGCATTCGCGACAAGGTCGACTATATCCTGCCGCTCGATGGGGAGCTATCAACGGTTCTAGCCAACCCTGCTGCGTGGGACAGCGCGCATGCGCCGGGCACATATTTCAGCTATTCGAACCTCAACTCTCCGGTGATTGCGGCGACGCTTGAAGGCGCAACCGGTGAGCGCTTTGACAAGCTGGTGGCGCGGCTGGTGCTTGAGCCGCTGAAACTGGACGCTTGCTTCAATTGGCATGCGGGCTGCTCACAAAACCGGCGTGCACAGGCGGTCACATTGTTACGACCCAATGGCGATCTGGCAAAGGACGCGGCTGGGCCGGAGGCGTGCGCGCTGGTCCCCGCGACCGACGGCAGCTGCGACCCTGACCGCTATATACTCGCACGCAATGGCTCGGCCTTCAGCCCACAGGGTGGCTTGCGGATTTCCGCGCATGATCTCGCCAAAATCGGGCAAGTGATGCTCAACAAGGGAAAGCCTCTGCTCTCGCGCACAGCATTTAAACAAATGACCGGTGAAGCTTGGGGCTTTGACGGCAAAAATGGCGATGATGTTAAGGGCTATTTCACCAGCTATGGGCTCGGCGTCCATCGGCTGCGCGATGCCAAGGGGCGGCTGTGGATCGGCCATGTTGGGGAAGCCTATAGCCTGCGCGCCGGTTTCTGGATGGAAATGAAGGCGCGCAAGGGCTTTGTCCGCTATGTCACCATGGTCGATGAATTTGCGCCGGTCGGCCATTGCTTCGACCGTTGCCCGTGATAAGGTCTGGCAGGTTTAATATCGGGAGGGGCACATGGCCGTCATGAATTCTCACAATTTGCGCATTGCTGGCGCGGCGGCTTTGGTGGTGCTGGGTTGCACGTCGATTGGCTCTCCCGCGGCGGCGAAGCCCGATTATTCGGAAAGCATCAAAGCCGATTATGACGCTTCGCTTGGTGCGATGTGGGACCATTTCCACCGCAACCCCGAACTGTCGTTCCGCGAATATAAGACCGCCGAACGCATGGCGCAGGAACTGCGCGCTGTTCCCGGAATGCAGGTCACCGAGAAGGTGGGGCAAACCGGTGTGGTCGGCGTCCTCAAAAATGGCGCTGGCCCGGTGGTGCTGGTGCGCGCCGATATGGACGGGCTGCCAGTGCCCGAACGCTCGGGCCTGCCCAATGCCTCGACCGTCAAGCAGGTTGGCGTTGATGGGCTGGAAATGCCGGTGATGCACGCCTGCGGGCACGATGTGCACATCACCTCGCTCGTCGGCACCGCCCGACAACTGGCACGGATGAAAGACCGTTGGAAAGGCACAGTGGTCTTCATCGTCCAGCCTGCCGAAGAACGCGTCGGCGGGGCCGATGCCATGGTGAAGGACGGTCTCTATACCCGCTTTCCCAAACCCAATTATGCGCTCGCCTTCCACGTCGCCGCTGAACTGCCCACGGGCAAGATTTCGGCCGCAGAAGGCATTCAATACAGCTCCGCCGACAGCGTCGATATCCGCGTTCACGGCGTAGCCACCCACGGTGCAGCCCCGCATCTGGGCAAAGACCCGGTCTATATTGCATCGCAGCTGGTGGTTGCGTTGCAAGGAATTATCAGCCGCGAAAAAGGGCCGCTAGACCCCGGCGTAATCACCGTCGGTGCCATCCATGGCGGGCAGAAGCACAATATCATTTCGGAATTTGTCGATCTGCAGGTCACCGTCCGCGCGAATAGCCAGGAAGTCCGCGATAAGCTGATTGCCTCAATCGAACGCGTTTCAAAAGGCGTCGGCATCGCCAATGGTTTGCCCGATGACAAACTGCCAACGGTCAAGGTCACCGAAACCACGCCGGTCACCGTCAACGATGCTGCTCTCGCACGGCGGCTGAACAGCGCCATCGGCAACGCGCTGGGCAAGGAAGTGGTTGTACCCTTCCGCCAGACCAATATGGGCGCGGAAGATTTTGCCTTCTTTGTCGATCCGTCCTTCGGCATCCCCGGCTATTATTTCGCAGTTGGCGGAACCAACCCGGCGTGGATTGACGCAGCGAAGAAGGGCGGACCACCCATCGCCGGCCACCATTCGCCTCTGTTCAAGATTGATCCCGAACCATCAGTGCGGCTGGGCGTCGAGGCAATGACGGCGGCTGTCTTGGATTTGCTGAAGGCTTGATGGCGCGCAAGTCCCGCGATTATTGGGAAGACAAAGAAGAAGCGGCGGAGCCGGTGCTTTCTTGCTGGCTATGCTCGCGTCCTATGGGGGAGATTGTCGAATGGCATCACCCTGTCCCCAAAAGTCGGGGCGGGCGTGAAAAGCAGCCGATCCATCCGATTTGCCACCAGGCGGTGCACAACAACTTCACCAACAGCGATCTGGAAAGGCGCTATTCCAGCACCGAAGCCTTGCTCGGCCATGAAGAGATCAGGCGGTTTGTCGACTGGGTCGCCAACAAACCGCCCGATTTTCACGCGCCTACGCGGAAGCGATAACTTCCTCTTTCGTCTTCCACAGCGAAAATCCAATCCCGCCGAGGATCAAAGCAAAGGTCACGCCAAGGCTCAGCACCGGCGGGAATTTGCCACCACTCAGCAGGAAGTCGGCAACGAAGATCTTCGACCCAATAAACACCAACACCAGAGCCAGCGCATATTTCAGATAATGGAAACGATGCACCATCGCCGCCAGTGCGAAATAAAGTGCGCGCAGGCCAAGAATCGCCATGATGTTGCTGGTATAGACAATGAAAGTGTCTGTGGTGATGGCAAAAATCGCCGGGACCGAATCCACCGCGAACACCAGGTCGGCCAGGTTGATCACAATCAGTGCTAGTAACAACGGAGTCATGGCGCGGACCATCTTGCCGGTTTTATCGTCCGGAACTTTGACGATGAACTTTTCGCCATGCAGCTCGGGAGTAACGCGGAAATGCTTGTTCATAAAGCGAACGACCGGGTTGCTCTCAACGTCCATTTCCTGATCGCCGCTGAATAGCATTTTGATACCGGTCGCGATCAGGAACAGCGCGAACAGATAGAGCGTCCAGTAGAATTGTTCGACCAGCGCCGCGCCCAGTGCGATCATGATACCGCGCAGCACAATCACCGCAATAATACCCCATAAGAGGGCCCGATATTGGTATTTGGCGGGAATGGCAAAATAGGTGAAGATCAGGCTGATCACGAAGACATTGTCGATCGACAGCGCCTTTTCGATGAAAAAGCCGGTATAATATTTCATCCCTAGGTCGGCGCCCTTTTGCATCCAGACCCAGACACCGAATGCCAGCGCAATAGCAATGTAAAAGGCAGTGAGCTTCAGCGATTCGCCGATACCCATTTCTTTGTCTTCCTTATGCAGGAAACCAAGGTCAAAGGCGGTGAGCGTTGCCACAAGGCCGATAAAGCTCAGCCAGAACCAGACCGGCGTTCCCAGCCAGTCCATCAACAGAAATTCCATCTAATTATCCCGTAACGCAAAAAAGGGAGAGGGTTTGCAACATATCTTATGCTGCTTGCGGACCGTCGCCTGGTCGCAGCATTCGCTGCATCCGGTCCTTGACGGCCAATTTGAGTTTTTTCAGCCGCTGTATCCGCGCAAAGCGCGGCCAGTTGCGGCGCAGTTCACTGCGCAGTTCGGCATCAAGTTTCTGGTGATATTGCATGAGACGGAAAGTTCGATCCGACATCGATTACTCCTCTTGAACGGTTGAAACAGTTCAATCGGATGATCCGGCACTCGGCAGGTGGATTCGGGGGGTAGGGGAGAGAAACCACACGACCGAGCCACCGGATACATCCGATGCGGCCGACATCACGTTCCTTCCTAAGAAGCGAGCGCCAGAGGGGCCCGGTCCGCAAAAACGTTAGTAGAGTGATTCACTCTGATTTGCAAGCGGGTTTTTTGGGTGTGATTCATAGCCTCGAGTTCAGCGAAGCACCGATCGCACGTCCCTGCATTTCAGCAATAAGCGCTCATAAATCTCTGCATATTGCTCGGCAACTTTATGCACATCAAACTTTAGCGATTGCTGCAGTGAATGCTCTGACATGCCTTTCCAGAGGTGCGGATCGGTAGTCAATCGCTGCATTGCACCGACCAAATCCATTGGCCTTTGCCCCTTCACAAGCAGCGCAGCAGAACCCGTTGTTGCGGTAATTCCTTTTATATCTGCGCAGATCACCGGCAAACCGACCGCCATCGCCTCGACTACCGCCAAAGGCATGCCTTCATGCTTTGAGCAGAGCAAAAAAGCATGATGCCCTGACAGAAATGCGGGAGCATCGGTGACTGGTCCAACCAGACTTATGTGCGGTCTGGTTGCTGCCAGATTCTGCAGCTCGCTCTCCATCGGACCTTCGCCCGCTATCAGCAGCTCTGCCTTTATGCCGCTGGCAACAAGACTATCCATCGCCGCAATCGCATCGCGATGGCCTTTCACCTCGTGTAAGCGAGACAACATGACAAAGCGAAAGCTATCATTGCTTTGCGGGGGTTGGGCGCGATGTCCTGCGAACAGCTCCAACGATATTCCATTTGCAACGAGTTCGACCGTCCGGCCAGCAATTCGGGAATAGAGTTTCGCCAGAGGCTCCGAAACTGCTGTCAACTGATCCATCGCGCGCAGACCTTGCCGGATCGAATAAAGCCAACGCCAATTTCTTTCCATGCCGACATGAATTGTCGCAACACTTGGTCCTGCATGTCCGCTCTGTCTGACATAATGCGCACTGATATGACCTTGCGCATGAACCAAGTCGAATGGTCCCAATGCCGACCGCAGGGATTTGGCAAAACTCGCGCTATTCCGGTTGATTGCCAGCACCGGCGCATCGCATGCGATTTGCGCTGCGTCGCCAATATCGGGATCGTAGAAGATCAGGGCAGGCTCTATTCCCAACGCATAACTATGGCGACACAACTCGGCGACCATCCGTTCCCGGCCACCTGTGACCATATTGGGGAGAAGATGCGCAACTCGCATTCTCACAACGCCTGAAGTTCGGATCTAGCCCGCACGATCGTTAGCCATCGCGGTATATTTGCGAAGCGACGGTCCGTGCTTTTCGACCCGCGATGCTGCCTCGCAATGGCAATTCGGGCAATTGAGCTGAAAGGCATCACGAGCGGCCTTATGATGTGCTGGAGAATATAGCATATCCCTCAGCCGTTTTTCGTGCAGGTTACCGAGCATGAAGGTGACATAGCATAGCATCACCGATCCGTCGGCACCGACCCAAAGCAATTTGCGCGCATCGCAAGGCACGCGCATCTGTTCTTGCTTCAAAGCCCAGTCTTCAAACGACGCAAGTGCGACAGCGGATTCGGTCAGCAAATGTGGCTGCTTTGCCTTGATCTCGAGCAGATAGTCGATTGTCCGCCGGACATTGTCGCTGTCTTCCGGTCGGAACTGCAATTCGCGTTCCGGACCTTCCTGAAAATAAGGCAGTGAGTAGTGGACCACATCGACATGGATACTGGCATCATAGCGCTCGGCAAAACGCTTTACCTCATCGACGGCTTCGATATTGGCGCTGCGTCTTGAAAGCAGGAAATTGAATTGCAGGTCGAGCTTGCTCGCGTCGTAGCTGCGCCTGACATTATTCAGGCTTTCCACCATGCGGTCGAACCGTCCGGGGCGTTGCACATATTCGTCAAACGCCGTTCCCTGTCCGTAATACCCCATGGTGATCTTGCGGAGCCCCGCCGCATGCAGCGCGTCGATTTTCTGATCGAGGATCAGTGCGTTGGTTGTCATATAACAGCCGACGCCCAAGCTGTTGGTCAACTCTACCATTTCAACCACATCGGGATGCAGCAAAGGCTCTCCACCATAGAGCCGAACTGCTGGCACTTTGGCGGCGGCGGCATCTTCGATCAGATCGCGATAAACCTGCATTGGCAACACCGATCCGGGCATGAAATCGCGGCCATATTTGCACCCCATGCACCGCAGGTTGCAGTGCGCAGTGATGGCGATGGTGATTTTTTCGGTCTGTGCCCGGATGACACCGGGCCAGATTTCCCCCGCACCGGTCAATATCCGTTCGCGTTGCCGGTAACCCGCCTTGAGCAGAGGTGCAGTTGATGGAAGTTGGCGAGCGACAGTACGGGCGATGGATTCAATGGACATTGGGCTACTCCTTCGCTGGGAGTATCGCCTACCCTCTGCCAATCAACCCCGATTTTTGAACAATCCCAATTCGTTACACTCTGGTGGCAATCGTTAATTGTGAATTGTTCGGTACAATCTGCCGCTTCTGGCCCATCCCTAAAATGCGCGTCTAATCACGCAGCAGTTCGTTGATTGCGGTCTTGCTGCGGGTCTGGGCATCGACACGCTTGACGATGACCGCGCAGGCAAGGCTGGGGCCGGGTGAGCCGTCGGGCAATGGCTTGCCGGGGAGCGCGCCGGGGACAACCACCGAATAGCTGGGGACACGACCGACAAAGACCTCACCCGTCGCCCGATCGACAATCTTTGTGGTGGACGACAGGAACACGCCCATTGCCAGCACCGCGCCTTGTTCGACAATCACGCCTTCGACAACTTCGGACCGCGCACCGATAAAGCAGTCGTCCTCGATGATCACCGGGCCAGCCTGCAATGGCTCAAGCACGCCGCCGATACCAACGCCGCCCGACAGGTGGACATTCTTACCAATTTGCGCGCAGCTGCCGACGGTCGCCCAGGTATCGACCATGCTGTTCTCATCGACATAGGCGCCCAGATTGACGAAGCTGGGCATCAACACCACGCCTTTGCCGATGTGCGCGCTGTGGCGGACGATGCAGCCCGGGACAGCGCGGAAGCCGGCATCGCGGAAACGATTCTCACCCCAGCCGGCAAATTTCGACGGCACCTTGTCCCACCAATGCGAACCGCCTGGGCCGCCGGGGATGGTTCCCATGTCGTTCAAGCGAAAGGAGAGCAGTACGGCTTTTTTGAGCCACTGGTTGACATGCCAAGCGCCATCCGTGCCCTTTTCGGCGACGCGCCGAGCGCCGCTGTCGAGCAGATTGAGTGCTTCGACCACAGCGTCGCGCACTTCGCCGGTGGTGCCAATGTTGATCGCATCGCGATTGTCCCAAGCCTGTTCAATGGTCGCCTGCAATTGCTCGCTCATGCTGTTTCCTGTTCCTTGATGCTGTGCAGCCAGTCGGCCACATCGTCTATTTCATGGTCAATATAGCGTGGGCAATGGTTGCCCGATTCATGGTCGCCCGCATGGTTTATCCAGACCGTCGCCATGCCCAGCGCCTTGGCCGGTTCCAGATTGTGCGCCGAATCCTCAATGAACAAAGCTTTCCCCGGATTGATCGATAGAGCGCTGCACAGCGCATCATAGCTTTCGGGCGCAGGCTTTGGCCGGTGTTCCATCCGGTGAATATCGAAAATATCCTCAAACACACCGCTCAACCCCCGCGCCGAAAGCACGCGCTCGGCATAGGGCGCGTCGGCGTTGGTGAAGATCAGCTTGCGCCCCGGCAGCGCCTCAATCCCTGAGCGTAATCGCTCGCAGGGCTGCAACAACGACAGATCGACATCATGAACAAAGTCGAGATAGGCGTGCGGCTCCACCCCATGCTCGGCCATCATCCCGCCCAATGTCGTCCCATATTTGCGCCAATAGTCATAGCGGATCTGGTGTGCCTGTTCGGAATCGACCTTAAAATAATCCTCGACATAGGCCGCAATCCGGTCACGCACCTGCGCCATGATATTGTGCGCAGGATCGTACAAAGTCAGGTCAAGGTCAAACAGCCAGCAATCGACATGCGAGAAATCGGGGCGGGCGGCAGGAGACATGAAGGCGCGCTTAGCGGGTCAGGCCTAGACCGTAAAGCTCTCACCACAGCCGCAGCTGCCGGTCGCATTGGGGTTGTTGAAGACGAAGCCGGCAGTGAATTCATCCTCCACCCAATCCATCGTCGAGCCAACAAGGTACAGCACCGAGCCACCATCGATGAAGAAAGTGCCCCCCGGAGTTTCGATGCGCTCGTCGAAAGGCACCACTTCGCTGACATAATCGACCGAGTAAGCGAGGCCAGAACAGCCGCGGCGCGGGGTCGAGAGCTTGACGCCGATCGTGCCTTCGGGAGCATTGCGCATCAGATCGGCCACGCGTTCTTCGGCCGCTGGCGTCAGGGTGACGGCGGCGGGTAATGTGCGGCGGGTTTTGGTTTCTGTGGTCATCACAACATCCCCAATTCAAGCCGCGCTTCGTCGGTCATCTTGTCCGGCCCCCATGGCGGGTCCCAGACCAGCACAACTTCGGCATCGCCCACACCGGGAACGCTGCCGACGCGCAGTTCGACCTCGCCGGGCATGCTCTCGGCAACCGGGCAATGCGGCGTGGTCAACGTCATCGTCACCAGCGCATGGCCGCCATTGATCTCGACACCGTAAATCAAGCCAAGGTCATAGATGTTGACCGGAATTTCCGGATCGAAAATCTCCTTGAGCGCGGCGATGACCGCATCCTGCAAGGCATCATCGCCTTCGGCCACGGGTTCTGGCTTTTGCGCAAGGAAGCCTTCAAGATAGTCCTTCTTGCGCTCCAGCTTTTCAGCTGGGCTTTCGGCATCCTCGACGCGCGCCTTGGGTGGCGGCGCAACGCTATCGACTTCTTCAACCATGATTTTCTGCTCTTCGTTCATCCGAAGATCCTCTTTACCCGTTCGAGGCCGCGGACCAGTGCCGCGACGTCGCTTTCGTCATTGTAAATTCCAAAGCTCGCCCGCGCTGTCGCGGGGACGCCCAGGTGCTCCATCAGCGGTTGCGCGCAATGATGGCCGGCGCGGATCGCCACACCTTCCTCGTCCAATATGGTGCCGATGTCGTGCGGATGCACCCCTTCCATACTGAAAGAGACGATCCCCGCTGCATCTTCGGGACCATAGAGTTGGACCGAGCTGATCGAACGCAACGCCGCGCGGGTCTGGCGAACCAGCTCGGCTTCGTGCGCTTGGATCGACTCCAGTCCGATAGCCTCAACATATTCGATCGCCGCATGCAGCCCGATCGCCTCGATTATCGCGGGCGTCCCGGCTTCAAACCGTGTCGGCGTAGGGGCATAGGTGGTCTTTTCGAAGGTCACCCGGTCAATCATCGACCCGCCGCCCTGATAGGGTGGCATGGCGTCGAGCAACCCCTTCTTTCCCCAAAGCGCGCCAATGCCAGTGGGGCCGTAAAGTTTATGCGCGGAAAAGACGTAGAAATCGCAGTCGAGATCGGCGACGTCGACGGGCAATCGCGGGACTGCCTGGCAGCCGTCAATCAGAATCACCGCATCTACGTTATGGGCCATGCGTGATGCGCGTTTTACGTCGAGAACTGATCCTAACACATTGGAAACATGTGCAAATGATACAAAAACATGTTCCGGGGTGAGCATCGCCTCGGCAGCGTCCAGATCGATGCACCCATCGGCGGTCAACGGACATACATCGACCTCATATCCGGCAAGCTGCCACGGCACGATATTGCTGTGATGCTCCAGCTGGCTAAGCAGCACACGGCCCTTTTTCGGATAGCACTGCGCCACCAGATTGATCGCCTCGGTCGCGCCTCGGACGAAGACGATTTCGTCCTCCTGCCCGCCGATAAACGACGCCACCCGTCGCCGCGCTGCCTCATAGGCCAGCGTCATATTGGCCGAGCGCGCATAGACGCCGCGATGGACGGTCGCATAATCCGCACCGCCCGCACGCATCATCGCGTCGAGCACGGCCTGCGGTTTCTGCGCGGTCGCAGCGGTATCGAGATAGTGCCAATCACGCACACCGGGAAATTGCTCGCGCAGTTCACGGCGCAGCCCGCCGCCTTCATTTTCCCAGCGACCGAGCGCGCGTTCGGAGACGATTGCCATCAGAACGTCCCCCGCAACGCTGACTCGGCATAGCCGGTCATATGATCGCGCCATTGGGTGTCACCAATCGCGTCATAGGCCTCAGCCACAAAGGCCTGCATCAGCAGGTTGCGTGCCTCCGCCATCGGCAGGCCGCGCTGCTGCGCATAGAACAACGCCATTTCATCGAGCTGGCCAATGGCGCAGCCATGCGCGCATTTAACATCGTCGGCATAGATTTCGAGTTCGGGCTTTGCGTTGATCGTTGCGGTGCGATCAAGCAGCAGGCCCTTGGCACCCAGCGCCGCGTCAGTCTTCTGCGCGTCTTTGGCGACATCAATACGGCCGATCATGGTCAGGGTGGCATGATCCATCGCCAAGCCGCGCATCACCTGATTCGACGTGGCATTCGGCGCGACGTGGCGCAGGCGAGTAACGATTTCGGTCACTTCTTCACCTCGTCCGATGCCCACAGCACCCAATTCGAAATGCGCGCCTTCCGCCAGCGTCACATCGATATCGAGCCGTTTATATCCGCCGCCAGTGAGCAGGAAAAACGCCTCACACCGCGCGCCTTCGGCAATGTCGATCTGGTAACGCTGAATGTCGACCTTGCTCGCAGCCCCGGTCGAAACGCATTTATAGACCGGATGCGTCGCGCCCGCCTCGACGGCAATTTGCTGCGCCTCCGGCAGCGCCTTCAGCCCGGCCAGCACCTCGGCAGGTGCATAGCGCCATTCTTCATCGCGGCGGGTAGGGAGGGAAGAGATCATAAGATCCTCCCCGCTTGCGGGGAGGTGGCAGTCGCAAAGCGACTGACGGAGGGGGCTGGAGGTTTGTAAGGCGCTTGAAAGCACCCCCCCTCCACCATGCTGCGCATGGTCCCCCTCCCCGTTCCGGGGAGGAATAAGGTGGTCGGGCTCATGCCGCCAATTCCTTATAGCCTTCACGCTCCAGCTCGAGCGCGAGTTCTGGTCCACCGGTGCGGGTGATCCGGCCACCATCGAGCACATGGACAAAGTCCGGTTTCACATAATCGAGCAAACGCTGGTAATGGGTGATCAGCAGCACCGCCTTGTGCGGAGCGCGCATGATCCGGTTGATGCCATCGCCCACCACACGCAGCGCGTCGATATCGAGACCGCTGTCGGTCTCATCAAGGATCGCGAGCGCGGGGTCGATGATGCCCATCTGCACCATCTCGTTGCGCTTCTTCTCGCCGCCCGAAAAGCCGACATTCACCGGGCGCTTGAGCATCTCCATATCCATGCCCATCGCGTCGGCCTGGGTGCGGGCGAGTTTCAGGAATTCACCGCCGGAGAGCGGGGGTTCGCCGCGATGCTTGCGTTGAGCATTGAGCGCTTCACGCAGGAATTGCACGTTCGATACGCCGGGGATTTCGACGGGGTATTGGAAGCCAAGGAACAGACCGGCTGCGGCGCGTTCATGCGGGTCGAGACTTAACAAATCCACGTCGCCCCGCACTTGATGCGAGGCTTGGCTTTCGTCCCTAGCGCCCGAAGAAGAGCCCAACCCCGTGTCAAGCACGGGGTGACGAGGTGGTGGGGTGAAGGTGACGCTACCCTCGGTCACTTCATATCCGGGGCGACCCGAAAGCACATAGCCCAGCGTCGATTTCCCCGCGCCATTGGGCCCCATAATCGCATGGATCTCCCCCGCATTGAGCGAGAGGGTAAGGCCCTTGAGGATCGGCTTGTCGCCGACGGTGGCGTGGAGGTTATTTATTTGGAGCATTTGTATCCCAGTGCGAACCATTTTCGGATTTTAGACCGACTTTTGAGAGCAACTCGTTGAGTTTGGTGAGGTCACCCGAAGCACGAATGCGATCATATTCTTCAAGCAAACCGGCATCGAATAGACGCTCGTTCACAGTCATGCCGGAGTAGTCCTTATCCAACGGAACCCTCCAAACTAATCCCCAACAATTTCTGTGCTTCGCTCTCTTCTCCCCTCCCGCTTGCGGGAGGGGTTGGGGGTGGGCCTGAATCAGCAAGTGCAGCGGATATTGACCGTGCGACGCCATCCAAATTGGTTAGGACGTCAACATTGCTAAATCGCATCACACGATAACATTGCGCCTTCAGATAACTGTCACGACGCAAGTCATGGGCGATACGAGTGTCGTGTGAATACCCGTCCAGTTCGACGATCAGTCTAGCCTCGCGACACAGAAAATCAGCGAAATACGGTCCAACGGGCATTTGTCTGCTAAACTTGAAACCATCCAATTTGCGACCGCTCAAAACTGTCCAAAGCGCACGCTCAGCAGGCGTAGCCCGATTGCGCAATTCCTTAGCGCGTCGCGTGTTGCGCGGTTTGAATTCCCCGGTCACAGGCCCACCCCCAACCCCTCCCGCAAGCGGGAGGGGAGCTTTTGCATCGTACCTTCAATCCTCGTCCCCTGAAGGGGAGGGGGTTGGTTCTGCTTTGCATGATCGTTGAGTGTCGGCTGTTTCACCCGACACTCCCCTCAAGCGAAATGCCCAGCAACTTCTGCGCCTCCACCGCAAATTCCATCGGCAGTTGCTGAAGCACTTCCTTGGCAAAGCCGTTGACGATCAGGGCGACGGCTTCTTCCTGCCCCAGCCCGCGTTGCATCGCGTAGAAGAGCTGGTCATCGCTGATCTTGCTGGTGGTTGCCTCATGCTCGATCTGGGCAGAAGGGTTGCGGACTTCGATATAGGGCACGGTGTGGGCGCCGCAGTCGCTGCCCAAGAGCAGGCTGTCGCACTGGGTGAAGTTGCGCACGCCTTCGGCATTGGGGGCCACGCGAACCAGCCCGCGATAGGTGTTGTTGCTCTTCCCCGCGCTGATGCCCTTGGAGATGATCGTCGAGCGGCTGCCCTTGCCATTGTGGATCATCTTGGTGCCGGTATCGGCCTGCTGGTAATTGTTGGTGACCGCGACCGAATAAAATTCGCCGACGCTGTTTTCGCCGTTGAGGACGCAGCTTGGATATTTCCATGTCACCGCGCTGCCGGTTTCAACCTGCGTCCAGCTGACCTTGCTGTTCCGCCCCTGGCACAAAGCGCGTTTGGTGACGAAATTATAGATGCCGCCCTTGCCTTCGTCGTCGCCGGGATACCAGTTCTGCACGGTGCTGTACTTGATCTCGGCATCATCAAGCGCGACCAGCTCTACCACCGCGGCATGCAGCTGATTCTCATCGCGCATCGGCGCGGTGCAGCCTTCGAGATAGCTGACATAGCTGCCCTTGTCGGCGACGATCAGCGTGCGTTCGAACTGGCCAGTATTTTCCGCATTGATGCGGAAATAGGTTGAAAGCTCCATCGGACAGCGCACGCCTTCGGGGATGTAGACAAAGGTCCCGTCGGAGAAGACCGCGCAGTTTAGCGTGGCGAAATAATTGTCGTGCATCGGCACAACCTTGCCGAGCCATTTTTTCACCAGCTCCGGATATTCACGAATCGCTTCGGAAATCGAACGGAAGATCACGCCAGCTTTTTCCAGCTCCGCACGGAAGGTGGTGGCGACGGATACGCTATCGAAAACCGCATCCACCGCAACCCGACGACCCGGCATCCCGCCATCCTCGCCGCCTTCCACGCCCGCGAGCAATTTCTGCTCGGCAATCGGGATACCCAGCTTTTCATAGACGCGCAGGATTTCGGGATCGACCTCGTCCAGACTGCCCAGCTTGGGCTTCGCCTTGGGCGCAGCGTAATAATAGGCATCCTGATAATCGATCGGATCAATGTTGAGCTTGGCCCAATCGGGCATCTCCATCGTCAGCCAATGGCGATAGGCCTTCAGCCGCCATTCGAGCATCCATTCGGGCTCATTCTTCTTGGCGGAGATGAAACGAACGGTGTCTTCGCTCAGCCCCTTGGGCGCGAACTCCGTGTCGATGTCGCTCGACCAGCCATGCTCATAATCGGCAACGCTGGCGGCAGCTTCGCGGGCAGCGCGATCCTTGATGTCGATGTCGTCGGTCATCGCGTCACCAGACTTGTCAGAGTTACATCGGCCAAAGCTCCGCGCACCGTCTGGTTCACTACCGCCCAATGCGGCTTGATGTTGCAATCGGGTTCGATTGTGCAATGACAGGTTTCGCTGTTGACGCAGTTGGTCATTGCAATCGGACCTTCGACTGCCTCTATAATGTCCGCCAGATTGATCGCCGCCGCCGGACGCGCCAGTTGGATACCGCCACCTGCACCGCGCGCCGAACGAAGCAATTGCGCTTTGGTCAAAATGCTCACCAATTTCTGAACCGTAGGAAGCGCAATCCCGGTCTCGGTCGCCAGTTCTGTGGCTGAAGTACGCGCACCACCGCAATGGCGCGCAGCGGCGCCCATCACAACAATTGCATAGTCAGCCATGTTCGACAGCCGCATGTGCGCGATACCTCAAAATCAAATCGGAAGAGATTACTCCGATTATATGCGCCGATGGCAAGCAGAAATCAACCCGGATAGGCAGAAAGTTCGCGGTAATTGTCCTTGGACAGCCAGATTCGCAGGATTTTTGTATCATCGCTTTCCAATGCACCGGGCGTTCGGCCGGTGAAGTGGCGAATTTCGCGAATCATATGCGATTGATCGTAAAACAGCGATTCGATCCGCTCGCGTGCCTCTGGAGGTGCATCAGGGTCACACAAAACGGTGGCAGCCCGCAGCGCCCGATATTTGCGCATCAATTGTTTGGGCGACGAACCAAAATAGTGGCGGATCAATCGGGTTGAGGTGCTGCGGGACATAGGCAGCCGCGCAAAAATTGCTTCTACATCGGGATCAAATTCGCCCGACAACCAGTCAATGACTTCACGGATCAACCCGATATGCGATGATGGAACGGATTTGCGAAATGGCAGCAGAAAGCGCGTTACCTGTTCAACCATTTCCCTGACCGACAATGTGCCTGCACGTCGTCCCTCCGCAAATTGCTTTGCAAGTTTCGCAATCCCTTCGCCAAAGATTTCCGAAGCATCGACGAGGCGATTGGAATAAACCGGGGCGGGTTTCCCGGTCAGCGCGACAATTCCCAAAGGCGACAGTGCCAGACCGAAATCCTCCATCGGACCTGATAGGTCAAATTCCGCTGACGCCGTACCGGGGCCGAAAAACGAAGCCGGATGCACATGATCGACATGACCGTCTTCGAAACGCAAACTGCCTGATCCGCGGATGAAGAAAACCAGATGTCCCAAAGCCGCAGGCTGGGAATCGCGAACCACCGACTCTTCACAGCGAAAGTGATAGATTTGGGTGACAAAGGGCGCCAGTTCAGGTGGCGGGACAAATTGGGCTACCTCGATTCGGTCTGGCCCAATGCGCTCAGCCAACAAAGGCTGCTGACCGGATATCCGGTCAATAGTCGTAGCATCTCCATCCGACCCTGCGCCCATATATCCTCGCCCTATCGTGCACCGATAATGGCTTATCCCATTGAAAACACAGAATGGGCCTATTCTGGAATTTGTAAAGAGTTTTAACGCGACAGCTGATTATTGCGGGGTTGGTTCGTCTTCCACGCTGCCCGGATCAACCTGCC
>Ga0075154_10001020_pt1 | contig 21154 bp, 21 predicted proteins | sample JI71714BDNA_FD_70965 | JGI IMG/M metagenome (GOLD analysis project Ga0075154, IMG submission 70965) | Wastewater effluent complex algal communities from Wisconsin, to seasonally profile nutrient transformation and Carbon sequestration -... | ecosystem: Engineered > WWTP > Effluent > Algae...
CCCTTTTTTGACCGAGCGGAATATATCCAAAGCGACAATAGCACTTTTTTCTTCGTCTGTCAAAGAGACATATTTTGATATAAAATCAAATAGTATATCTTGCATTTTATGTTATTTTATAGGTTGTGGCATTATCTTTATCAATCAAAAACAAATAGCTTATATCCCAACAGATGAGAATATAAGCTATTTTCCATTTATACTATTTTGTACAATAGTTATAAATTCTTAAAAACGGGTTTTCTTTTCTCCAAAAAGGCAGTTGCGCCCTCTTTAAAGTCGTTGGTATGCACACAAGAAGCAAATTCTGCGATTTCAGTTTGATAACCATCTTTGCCGTCTTGGTAGTGTGCATTTACACATTCTATCACTTTGCTAATGGCCAAAGGTGCTTTGGTGGCTATTTTTTCAATAATTTCTGTAGCTTTGGCTACTTCTTCGCCCGCTGCAACTACGTGATTGGCTAAACCCAAGCGGTGTGCTTCTTCTGCGCCTATCATATCGGCTGTCATCATCAACTCCAAAGCTTTGGCTTTGCCCACCAATTGGCAAAGGCGTTGAGTGCCGCCATAGCCAGGGATTATACCCAAATTGACTTCGGGCTGACCAAATTTTGCTTTTTCGCCCGCTATACGCAAGTGGCAAGCCATAGCCAACTCACAACCGCCACCCAAAGCAAAACCGTTGACAGCAGCAATAACAGGACGGGGAAAACGCTCTATTTGGAAGAAAATATCTTGGCCATTTTGTGCCATTTCTAGCGCGCCTTGAGCATCCAATTGGGTAAATTCGGAAATATCAGCACCAGCTACAAACGATTTCGCGCCTGCGCCTGTAAGAATTACGCCTTTAATTTGCGACGCATTGGGCAAAATATCTCTAAAAAAATTAGCCAAATCGCGCATCGTTTGTTGATTGAGTGCATTCAACGCTTCAGGGCGGTTGATAGTTACGGTCAAAACACCGTTTAGCTCACTGATGAGCAAGTTTTGATATGGATTCATTGTTTTTATAATTTACCAGTTGTGTTAGTGGAGAACTTCCACATTTTTATGTTTTAGATTGGTTAAAATGCTGCTGTTGCTGCTGTTAGCGGACAAATCGCCTTTAAACTGATACAGACTTAGCTTTTTGAGTTTAGGCAATGTTTCTAAAACTTGAAGCGACTGAATACCTTTGCAATTATTGATATTTAGATACTCTAAATTGGGCAAATTAGCCAAACCAGCTATATCCGCTAAATGATAATTGCCAGCCACAACCAAGGTTTTTAAATTTTGAAGTTTGGATAAATCTCCCAAGCTTTGGAGTTGGTTATCTTCTATATAAATGCTGGTCAATTGGCTGAGATTTTGGATAGGTGCGAGCGAGGTTATGGAGTTGCCCGTGAGCGAAAGGTTGGTCAATTGTTCGCAAACTTCTAAGCCAGCCAAACTTTTTATTCTACCAAATTTATCCCCTGCTTCTAATCTATATTCAGTCCAATCCAAATGCCGTAATTTGCTCAATTTTAGATAATCGTAATTCTCCCCACAACATTCCACTAAAGCTGCGTGTAGCCATTCATCGCTAATTTGTACAGCGGGATAAATAACTTCAGAACTTTCTATTTCTTGATTTTCTTTATAGGTTATCCACTCGCCTATGGGTTGGCCATCTTTATATTTGCCTTGTTGTTTGATATTTCCATTTTCATAATAGTATAAAAATTCCCCATTCAAACTACCATTTATATAATTTTCGTGGCTAGCTTCCATATTGCCACTTGAATACCAAAACTCTACTTTGCCGTTAAGCAACCCATCAATAAAATTCTGTACAGTCTGGATTTGTCCATTTTCGTGATAATATGTGCAGCGGCCTTCCAATTTATGCGCTTTATACAATAAGTCGGCTTTCAATACTCCTGAGGGATAGTAAAAGAAACAAGAGCCATTGCGATTATAGCGAAGATAATTTTCTTTGCTTTGCAATATGCCGTTTGGATAATAGGTTATTTTTTCGCCTGAAAGTTCATTATTTTCAAAAGTTTCTATGTAATGAATTTGAACATTTTCGCCTTCGTAATAATAAATGGTTTGTCCTTGCCGCAATCCTTTTTTATAATGCACTACAGAGGCTAAATTTCCATTTTGTTGATACGTTATAAATTCGCCTTCATTTTGGCCGTCAATATAAAAACCCTGAGTAAAAATTTTGCCGTCCTCGTGATAACTTATACATTCTCCGTGCAATTTGCCTTCTTTATATTGATAATGTGTCCCCAATACGCCGTTTTCGTCATAATGATAATAATCGCCGTGGCGTTGCCCATTAAGCAAATTGGTTTTACTTTTTACCGTTCCGTCAGGATGATAGGTAATGTGTTCTTGCATCGTTATTTTTTGAAGTTATAAATAAAAAACAGCGCAAAGATAGTTTTCTTTGTACAATTTTTTCCAAAAAAACATAAAAAAAAGCCTTCCCACAGGAAGACTTTGGAAACTAATAGTTTAGATTTTACTGTTCGTAGTATTCTATAGTGCGGCTCATCACCCGCGTTTTACCGTTTAGATAAGTAGTTGTGCGCGAAATCCAATTATTTTGGGAATCGTATTCATACACATCTTTTTCTACAGAATAGGGTTTTTCTTCGCCCACTTGCAACTCTGCATACTCGCTTTGGTTGCCTTGTTCGTCGTAAGCGAAAGTTTTTTGGGCATTGTATTCGCCATCTTCAGTGTAGAATTTGGTTTCAATCAACTGTTTTTTATCGTTATAGAAAAAATCTACTCGCCCAACAACTACAGTTAGCGTTTTGAGTGTGCCATTTTCGTTGTACTCGAATTTGAACGTGCCGATAGTATTTTTTTTGCTATCCATTTCCACTTCAGATTCCAACTCGCCCTTGCCGTTATATTTGCATTCAAAAATGCGCGCCAATTGCATACCTTTTTCCGTTTTGGTTTGGCTACTGCGCCCTGTAGATTGGCCTTTGCTGTTGTATTTCCAATCCCATTGTTCGAGCAGGGCATTCATCGGGTCAAAAATTTGTTTGCTCGCCAATCTGCCATCTTTGTCGTAATTATATACGTGGCGGCGGTTGCCTTCAGGGTGGTAAGTTTGTTCTTCTTTAATCGCGCCTTTTGTGCTAAAGAAAGCTTTGCGGTTTAGTTTTTTACTTTCACCCTCTACAACGATGTATTCAACCACTTCTTTGACTGCACCTTTTAGGTTTTCTTTTTCGGCATCGGATTGCGCTTGTGATAAAGGCAAACAACCCAACAAACAGTAAAATAAGATTAAAATTTTATTGCTGCTCATAATTTGTAATTTTATAAAGTTTATTGATTGGCAAACGAAAAACAATCAATTAAATTATTCTTGCTTGATATTTTTATAAATGAGTAAAGCGTCGTCTTGTTTGAGTCCTCTACTATTAGCACTTCTGAAATCGTAATACGTTTCGCCTTGAGTATAGAAATACCTAAAATTGTACGCATTGGGCAATTTTTCCCATTTGGTTTCATACACGAACCCGAAACTATCGTTGAGTATAACTTTGGAGAACTCAGGGCGAGCTTCTATCTCTTGCAGGGCTTCTTCTTTGAGTTTTTTGCGGGTTGAAGTTCCCAAATTGATGGGCATAATCTGCAAATAGTAGCCTCTTGTAGCTATCACGTATTCAGGCGTAAAGCCTTTTTTTGTTTCAACTTTGGCGTTGGCGGGAACTTTTATAGAAAAAGGTAGATTATAACTTTTCAAATCTAAATTTTGTTCTATTTTTAGCTCAAAAGGGGGTTCTGGTACTGCGGCGTTGCTATTGGGTTTATCCGTTTGGCAGGCATAAAACAAAGATACCATTAAGAAAAATCCAATAAAAAGAATTTTGTTCATAAAAAAGGCTTAAAATACAGCGTAAAATGTTTAAAAATAATATGATTTGGCTGCAAAGGTAAAAAAAACCCTACATTTGCGGCTTATTTCTGCAAAAAAAATTAAAAAACCTTATCAAATTATCTAATCGTATGGAACTATCGACCCGCTATAATGCAGCCGAAACTGAAGCCAAATGGTATAAATATTGGCAAGAAAAAGGCTATTTCCATTCTACCCCCAACGAAAAAGAAGCTTACACTATAGTATTGCCTCCGCCCAACGTAACGGGCATTTTGCATATGGGGCATTTATTGAATATCACCATCCACGACGTATTGATACGCAAAGCGCGTTTGGACGGCAAAAATGCTTGTTGGGTGCCAGGTACAGACCACGCTTCTATAGCCACAGAGAATAAAGTTATTGATTTGTTGAAATCTCAGGGCATCAAAAAAAGCGATATTAGCCGCGAAGAGTTTTTGAAACACGCTTTTGCTTGGAAAGAAAAATATGGTGGTATAATCATAGAACAACTCAAGCTAATGGGTGCGTCTTGTGATTGGGAACGCACGCGTTTCACGATGGAAGACAAATTATCCAACGCCGTAACTTGGTCTTTTGTAGATTTGTACCGCAAAGGTTATATTTATAAAGGCTTGCGTATGTGCAATTGGGATTGCGAGGTAAAAACAGCTTTGGGCAACGAAGAGGTTATCCACTCGGAAGAAACTTCCAAACTATTTTTTATCAATTATCCTTTCGCAGAGGGAGAAGGGCATATTACTATAGCCACAACCCGCCCCGAAACCATAATGGCAGACGTAGCCATAGCCGTTAATCCCAAAGATGAGCGTTATACGCATTTGGTTGGCAAAATGGTTAAAATTCCCCTGTTGGGCAAAGCCATTCCGATTATAGCAGATAGTTATGTAAAAATGGATTTTGGGACGGGCGCGCTCAAAATTACCCCAGCTCACGACCTCAACGACTTTGAAGTGGGCAACCGCCATAAGTTGGAAGTTATCGATATACTAAATGAAGATGGCACTTTAAACGAAAAAGCGCAGCTTTATGTTGGCAAAGACCGCTTTATTGTACGGAAAATTATAGCCAAAGATTTGGAAGCTGCAGGTTTTTTGGCAAAAACTGAAGAGCATTTGAATAAAGTTGGCCGTTCTGAACGGAATAAATCTATTATAGAGCCGCGTTTGACTGAACAATGGTTTTTGAAAATGGATAAATTCGCTGCTTCTGCTTTGGCTGCTGTAGAAAATGGCGAAGTTAATTTCTTGCCCAAAGATTTTTTGAATATGTACCGCTCTTGGTTGCAGCCCGAAAATGTACGCGATTGGTGTATTTCTCGCCAATTGTGGTGGGGACAACAAATTCCCGCCTACTACACGCCCGACGGCAAAGTAGCTGTAGCCAATAGCAAAGAAGAAGCTTTAGCCGAACTCAACGCCAACGGTGGAACTTACCAACTCGCTGATTTGAAACAAGATGAAGATGTAGTAGATACTTGGTTTTCGTCTTGGTTGTGGCCTTTGTCTGTATTTGATGCGTTTGAAAAAGACGGCGACAAAACCGATTTCCGCTACTACTACCCTACCAACGTGTTGATTACGGGCTGGGATATTATGTTTTTCTGGGTAGCGCGGATGATAATGGCTGGTTACGAATGGGCTGGAGATTTGTTGGGCGAAGAATTGGCCAAACAAAAAGGCGTTTTCCCCTTCAAAGACGTTTATTTTACGGGAATGGTACGCGACCAACTGCGCCGCAAAATGTCCAAAAACTTGGGCAACTCTCCCGATAGTTTGGTTTTGATAGAAAAATACAGCGCGGACGGGGTTCGTTTTGGTATGTTGTCCTGTTCTTCTGTGGGCAATGATGTTATTTTTGACGCACCTTTTGACGGCGACCCAAGATTAAAATCTACCAAAATCAAAAACGAAAGCAAGGTTTGCGAGATAGGGCGTAATTTTACCAACAAATTGTGGAATGCTTTGCGTATGCTCAAAGGCTGCGAAACTACAGAAACGCCCACCCCACAAACCAATCAACTCGCTATGCGCTGGTTGGATAATTTATTGCAAAAAACTATCGTTTCTATAGACCAAAGTTTTGCCCAATATCGCTTGTCTGAAGCCTTGATGACTTTGTACAATTTCATTTGGGACGATTTTTGCTCTTGGTATTTGGAATGGATAAAACCAGCTTATCAAAGCCCGATGGATAAAGCAACTTATGATTTTAGTTTAACTATTTTCAAAAAAATGCTGACTTTATTGCATCCATTTATGCCCTTTATCACTGAAGAGCTTTGGGCTGCACTCAAAGAAAACCCCAACGAAACGGACTGTATTTTAAGCAGTTGGCCAAAAGCGGGTAGTTTTGATAACCAACTCTTGGAGCAAATCCAACAACTACAACAAATTATTATCGGCGTGCGCGAAGTTCGCAACCAAAACCAACTTTCACCCAAACAGTTGCTAAAAATTGTAGGCAAAGAAAGTGCAGAAACCAACCAATTGTTGAGTTTGGTTGGAGCAAAAGAGGCTTTGATAAAACTAGGATTTTTTGAAAGTTTGGAATTATCCAACCAAGAACAACCTTCTACAGTTTCTTTCTTAGCTGGTGCTATGCAATTTGGTGTTATTTTGGAAAAAACCATCAACGTAGAAGAAGAACGCAGCAAATTAGCCAAGGAGTTGGAATATGTGCGCGGTTTTGTGGCTACTATTGAGAAAAAATTATCCAACGACAAATTCGTACAAAATGCTAAACCCGAAGTTGTAGAGTTTGAGCGTCGCAAATTAGCTGACAATTTATTGAAAATAAATTTATTAGAAGATAGTTTAGCCAAACTAAATTAACGAAAAAAGCCCTTTACCGATTTGGTAAGGGCTTTTTTTTACCTTAAAAATTTGGTTAGCTGATAAATTTATACGACTTTTGAACTTTTAAAACTAAAAAAGTTAAAATTATGAAAACAATCCTCTTATTTTCTACCCTTATTTTTTCCGCTGCTCATTCTTTTGCTCAAGATGAAGAACGAAATGCCGAAATTAGCGAATTGGCTAGAAAAAATGCCCAAGCCTATTGCGAATGCCCAAGTATGGATTTATTGATTTCTTTTACTAAAGATTTTGAGCAGAAAAAAATCACTTTAGAAGAGTACAAAGAAAGTGGCAAAATTGCTATTGCGCAAATCGCTGAATGTACCCAGCCTTTTGTTAAAGAAATACGAACCTTAACTAAGGAAGAATACGAATTTTTTTTAAAAGAATCTCAAAAATATAGATTGGAATTTTGCCAAGTAACTATAGACAACCACAAAGAAAGCGACCCACACAAGTAGAACCGCTTACAATGTTCTATAACTCAAAAGCCCCAACCAAATCGGTCAGGGCTTTTTTTATTGTACAAATTAGTTATTTAAACCGCAAAAAATTATTCAACAACCACTCCGCATCAGCTTCCAGCATAATATCCAGCAGTTTATCCGTTTTTTGTGCGAATAACTGAATATCGTCTATCGTGCCTATAAAAGCGTCCGTTTCGCTGCTCTTTTCGGTGATGCCTTTCACCCCTTCCAGCATTTCCAAAAGCGGTTCCAACTCTTTGCGTTTGCGATGTTGTATAATTTGGCGAACAACTTTGAGCATATTTTTTTCAGCGAAAAAGTACTCGCGGCGGTCGCCTGTTTTGAGTTTTTTATGAACTAAACCAATATCTATCAAGGCGCGCAGGTTGATGTTAGCATTGCCGCGCGAAATTTCTAATTGTTCCATCACTTGTTCTGCTGATAGTTCGGTAGGCGAACACAACAGCAAAGCGTGGACTTGCGCCATAGTTCGGTTGATGCCCCAATTGGAGCCAAAAGCACCCCAAGCGGCTATAAATTTTTGTTTGGCTTCATTGAGCTGCATAATTTGGAAAAGTATATTTAATGAATAGCTTGTTTTTATAAAATGGTTAGAAATCCAGCATCGCGTAGCCGATATTATCTTTTTGCGATTGGCGATAAGCTGCTGCTGTTTCTTTTATGGTTTGTTCCAACGGACGAAATTTAAAATCTATAGCTTTAATAATCGCATCGCTCGAATAGGTAAAACTATTGCGGGTATTTTGCACCAATTCGCGCGTAAGCACGGGCTTTTTGCCAAAAAATTTGGATTTCAAATAATCAGCCCGCCAAGCAATTTCCCCCAACCAATCGGGCAAAGGGCGCGAAGGAGGCGCGCATTGCAAAGCGGCGGCTATTTGTGCAAAAAAATCTTTATAGGCTATATTGTGATGCCCCAAAATAAACCGTTGGGCTTGAATTGGACTTTCCATCAGTTGATAAGCAGCTTCAGCCACATCGCGCACATCCACAAAAGCGGTTGCGCCGCGCGGGTGAAAATACATTCTATTAGCGACCAGATGAAAAAATTGTCCCGTACCTTGTTGCCAAAAACCAGCACCCAAAATCATAGAGGGGTTGATAATCACCGCATTAAGCCCTTCTTCTATCCCGCGCCAAACTTCGCACTCGGCTTTGAATTTGGAAATGGCATAATGTGTATTCAGGGGACTATTTTCCCATTGAGCGGTTTCAGTATAGTGATTTTGATGTTTTTTGCGCCCCAAAGCTGCTATAGAACTTACGTGTAGAAATTTTTTGACTGAAGAATTTAACGCCGCATTGACCAAATTGGCTGTGCCTTCTGCGTTGGTTATCAACATTTGCGCCGCATCCTGCGCGTGAAATGAGACCAAAGCAGCCGAATGATAAACTTCATCCACGCCCTGTAGCGCATCGTCTAATAAATCCACATTGTTAATATCGCCCATAACCCATTCTACTTTGTCGTGAAAGGGTTGGGTTAGTAATAAATTGCTATCTTTTCGGCGCAACGCTCGCACTTGATAGCCTTTTTCTACCAATAATTTTAATAAATACGCTCCCACAAAACCGCTAGCCCCTGTCAAAAAAACTGTTTTCATAATCAAAATGAGTAATGGTAAAATAAAAAACTGTTAAAAAAAAGTTATTTGTAGGTACAAACATTTTTTCTTTGCAAGCCTTTGATTATCTTTGCAGTAAAATAAATAAAAGTATGAAAAGAATGGATTTTTTGAAATGGTTGGCTGCGCTTCCTTTTGTAGCCAATGGGATTAAACTCAACGCATTGCAAAACGAAGTTACCTATAATTGGGAAAATAGCGATAAAACGCCGCTCTTATTTTTGGGACACGGCAGCCCTATGAATGCTATCGAGGAAAACGAGTTTGTGCAAGGTTTTCGCCAATCTGTAGCTGGTCTGGAAAAGCCTAAAGCGATTTTGTGTGTTTCTGCGCATTGGGAAACTAAAGGCACGCGTATTACGGCTATGAACGAGCCGAAAACTATCCACGATTTTGGCGGTTTTCCCCCCGAATTATTCGCTGTGCAATATCCAGCCAAAGGCAACCCAGAATTAGCCAAAAGCATACAAACGGATTTATCGCCCACTGCTGTAGGTTTGGATTACGATTGGGGGCTCGACCACGGCAGCTGGAGCGTTATCAAACATTTATACCCCAAAGCTGATGTGCCTGTATTGCAGATGAGTTTGGATTACACTTTAAGCCCCGCCCAACATTATCAATTAGCCAAACAGTTGGCACAATTGCGCCGCAAAGGGATTTTAATCGTGGGGAGTGGCAATATCGTTCACAACTTGGGTGCTGTGGCTTGGGACAAGATGAAAGTTGATAATTACGCTTACGATTGGGCTACAGAAGCCAACGAATTGGTCAAAAATTGGATTCGCAAAAAAGAGCATCAGCCCCTTTGCGATTATCGCCAGCAAGCCAAATCTTTACAATATGCTATCCCCACTCCAGAACATTATTTGCCTCTGTTATACGTTTTGGCTATGCAAGAAGAGAACGAACAAGCTAGTTTTTTCAACGACAAGGCTGTAGGTGGTTCGCTAACAATGACTTCAGTAAAAATAGAAAAGGCTTAGACCTAATTTATTTTCGGCAAAAATACAACAGATTTTTGAATGTTAAGTTTTTCAAATAAAAAAAAGCTGTTAGGAAGACTAACAGCTTTTTGCATTCATAGGTTTTACTAATTTTTTTCTATCACAATTTTGCGGGTTGTGTTGTGTTTGCCGCTCGTTATTTGTAACACATAAGTCCCAGCGTACAAAGTTTGTGTATCAAAGTAAGCTATAGTTTGCCCTGCGCTGATTTGGGTTTGTTGAATTTGGCGGCCTGTTAAATCAAAAAGACTAATACGCACATTTTCAGTAACCAAACTACCAATTTGCACAGCTACCAAGTCAGAAGCGGGATTTGGGAAAACGTTGATATCCAAACTGTTAAACTCTGCTTCTGTGATAGAAACAGTAGGAACATAAGTAGTCGTACTTTCTGTAATAGCGGTAACTTTTCTATTCGCATAAGTGCCGTAATAAGTAGGCCCCACAGCGTAAGGATAGAAAGAATTGTGATTAGCATCTACAGTCAAAAAGTAAGCATAAGTACCATTTGGATATTCTGGAGTTATACAAAAACGTCCGTTGTGTTCATCCAAATAATCTTGGCTTGCGTTGCTCACAAACTCGTAATCTTCTCTAAAATAACCCAAAGGATAAGTTGTACTTACCGCAGGACCATCAGCTACATCCGTACCGTCAGCGTGATGCGTGCGGGTGGTTATATTTCTCAACTGATAACCACTTTTTATCCTCGTGATGCCGCCCGTGCCGTTGGTGTTGGCATATCCATAAGCCCCATAAATCGGAAATCCATCGTAAGCAAAACCCAACAAAGGCGAATGTTGGCTGCTGTTGATAACATACAAACCATCTGCATCGTACAAATTGCAAACGGTAGAAAGTACGGTCATATCCAAATCAAATGCGCTTGGGTTTTGGTGGTGGTGATAATTGCCCATAGCTGGATGCCCTTTGGAGCAATCAAAGCCAGCCCGTTCTGCCAAAACTGCGTCTCTATTCCAAGCCATAGTTGTACCCATAGGACAAGCTGGGTTGCCTGGTCCTCCACACAGAGAATTGGTAGTTGTATTCCAAGATACGCCATCTCTATAATCAAACAAAGCCACACCGTTTATAAATACGCCGATATTACCACCTGAAGTAGCTGTAGGCGTGCCTGTATTTTGGGTTGGGCTTAGTGGAAATTTAAAAATTGCGTTTTGGGCTGTAGCATTAGAGGGATTGCCATCCATAAAAGGCCCCGTTGTGTAAGCGGGCACACCTTGAGTAGAGACATAAACAAAATTGGTGGAATACTGCACAGCTTGGCAATTAACCAAAATTCCGTTGCTTTGGGCTGTAGAATTACCCGAAGTGTAGTAAGTTCCCGTTTGGGTTGTGTTTTGCAACCAACTGGTGATTGCTGGGCTCAATTGGGCTTGCGCACTGCCCAACGCTGCGAAAAGAAGAGAAGTTGTAATAACTTTTTTCATAGAAATTTTATAATTATTTGAAAAATTAAAAAAGCTGAATTATTTGTTTATCAATTCTTTAGGAAATTGATGTTTGGGGTTGAAAACAAACTTAGCATCGTCCAAAGTCAGCAAAAAAGCGATAATATCCACTTTTTCATTGGCTGTGAGCGGCAATCCATTGGATAAATTAGGATGTAAGTTTGGCGTTTTTTGTACGCCTTTTTGATAATGGGTCAAAACTTGGCTTAATTTGCTAAAACGCCCATCGTGCATATACGGATATGTATAACTCAAGTTGCGCAAACTTGGAATTTTGAACAAAAAACTATCTTTTGCTTGCAGCGTAATCGCCCCTTTGCCGTAGTCGCGTAAAGTCGTATCCAAGGGCAGCCCGTTGTTGGCAAAATCCAAATTTGTAAATAAAGGTTCTGTGTGGCAAGTATTGCAATGGGTTAAAAATAACTGATAACCTTTTTCCTCTTGTTCGGTAAAAATGGCTTTTTGTTGCTTAACTTGGTCGTATTTGCTATCAAAAGAGGTCAAACTCAACTGAAAAATAGCCAACGCTTTCAAAATTCGCTCGCTGCTAATCTCGTTGCTGCCGTAAGCCAATCTAAACAGTTCGGGATAAATGGGCGATTTTTGCAATTTTGCCACTACTTGAGATATATCGCTATCCATTTCCCGCTCGTCTTCAATCGGCGCAAGTGCTTGCATATCAAGATGTTGAATAGCTCCGTCCCACATAAAAGAAGAATGCCAAGCCAAATTGAATAAAGCTGGCGCGTTGCGGCGGCCGATTTGGTCTTTTATCCCGTGGCTCAAATTGTGGTCTGTGTGGGCGAAAGCATTGTAAGGCGAATGGCAAGAAGCGCAAGAAATCGTCCCGTCAGCCGATAAATTGGGGTCGTAAAACAAAAATCTACCCAAATTTATTTTCTCTTCTTTGTAATTATTTTCTCTAAAATTGTACGCAGAAGTGGGAATGTGCTGGGGATAAGGCAATTTTTGAGGTTGATAAGCCACACAACCCAACAAAAAGACAACAGCTATAAAAATAATTATTGTTTTATACATTCTAATCTATCTTAAAACTATTGGCTATAATTTGAGACAAAACAACCGCTTTTTGATTTGGGCTCATTATTTCGTGCTGTTGGGCTAAATTAACCTGTTCAAAAAATTTATCTACTTGTAATTTTACATTTATATTCTGTTGATTTACAGTAAATTGTATTTTTTGAACAGCATAAAAATTGTTTAAAAACCCGCCCAAATGAAACTGGAAAAATTGATTTCGGCTCGTACAAATTGGCGAATATCCTTCCATTTTTAGGTTGATATAACCACTTTGCCAAGCCCAATACATACCCAAACGCGGGTCTAAATCGCCACTTTTGGCGCCAGAAGCGTTTGTTAAACTGTCAATGCCCAAATTAAATTGTATGGCATCAAATTTTTTTCTAGTTTTGAACTTGATTTGCTGCGAATTGGGATTTTCTAAATCTATCAGTTTGTATTTTGGTAGCAATTTATACACAATTTTCCCCTTTTTCAACAAACAAATATCGGAAACATAAAACTGTAATTTTTCTATTTTCAGACTATCTTTATTCGAGTTGGAAAAGTAGTTTTTGGATAAAATTAGCGGTTCATTTTCCCAATTAATTTGAAAATTGAGTTGTTGTTGGGCGAAAATTCTAACGAAATTAGCCAATAAGAATAAAAAAACTAAGCATTTTTTCATCAAACTTTGACTGTTTTGGATTTAATAAGTTTAATTAAACGAAAAAAACGACCTCGCAAAAAGCCGTTTTTTTACTATTTTCACCCAAAATAAGGATTAAACCAAAGCGATAACTGAAATTTCCACGTGCGCATCTTTGGGTAAACGCCCCACTTGTACACATTCGCGGGCAGGCGCGGTTTGATTATCAAAATACTGTCCATAAATTTCATTCACTACAGCGTAATCGTTCATATCGGTTAAAAAAATGGTTGCTTTGACCACTTTATCCCAATTAGAACCAGCAGCAGCCAACACAGCAGCTACATTTTGCATCACTTGGTGCGTTTCGGCGGCTATAGTTTCCTGCACCATTTGCCCTGTAGTGGGGTTGAGTGGAATTTGACCAGACACAAAAACCAAACCATTGGCTATAATCGCTGGGCTATAAGGCGCGATAGGGCGCGGCGCGTTGGGAACGTGGATAATTTGTTTTGACATAAATTGATAAGTATAGATAATTTTGAATTAAATTAAAAAACTCTGCAAAAGTAGAAAAAATTAGAAATAAGAAAGCTGCAATTCAAAAAAAGTACTAATTTTGCCGCAAAAATTATTTAATTTTGAATTAGCCTATTATGAAAATTCACAATTTTTTTAAAGATGGTGTAATTGCACTAAAAAACTTAGCTTTCCAATCCTTAAAAAGCAACATTAAATCCATCTTGAGTAGTGTGGTAAAACAAACTAATCCTGACAAAACCACCACGTTTTTGCTAAATGGAGATTTTGAATTTACAGATAAAACCAACAATTTTCCCCTTCTAATTTTTGGCAAGCAAAATCAAGAATGGAAAGAATACAGCAAAGTAGTGATTAAAGAGCCTTTGGGTGTGCTGGGTAAAGTTTGCTGCGATGGGGAGAATTTAGACAAACAAAAAATTTTACATTTTTACGTATTCAAAGGCGTAGGCAAAAGTAAATTGGATAAACTGGAAACATCAATAGCCAAACTAGTTCCAAAAATGAATTTTCAAATCATATTAGAAACCTCAACAGAAGAAGATTTTGAAGAAGAAGAAGAAGAAGGCAGCGAAATAGAAGACAGCCAAGAAGAGAAAATAGAAGATGCAGCTATTGCTCCATTGCTTATCAATAACCTGAAAACCATTAGCACTAAATTTAAAGCCATCAAGCCAAACCTCAAAACAGACCCAAGTATAGAAAAAGAAAACATTATTCATTTGCTTGATTATATTGATGAATGGCAAGAATTGTATAGCCACAATCCTGAGGTAGTAATTGCTCACAGCCTAACAACATACAAACAGCCAATTCAAGAAATAGAAGATTATTTAAGAAAAATTGCGCTAATTTTAAATAATCCTTTGCTAGAACAAACTAGAAAAACAATTCAGTTTTTACAAAAATCTGAATACTTAAATGACGTTGTTTTTTTGGAAAATTTAGCTCTTCTAAAAACAAAAGACAATCTACAAGACCATATATTTAAAGGTGAATACACTTTTAATGGACAAAGTATAGACCCAACAGGACTACACCACCACAAAGAAATGCTACCTTTCCCGCCCAATAATTCAACAGTTTACAAAAGTGGCGATGTTATGCTTGACCCTAGCAAAATAGACCCCAAAACACCTTTGGATGACCAAGCATATTCGGGGCATTTTCAAATGTTTTCAATAGAAGCGCAAACCTTCCAGAAAGGTACAAAAGCTATACAAAAAAAACTTTTGAATGGCACTTTGAAAGAGTACGAAGTGGGTTGGAAAAGCAAAAAATCTACTTTTTTCCCTCTAAATTGGGATGAGAATAGAGTTATTGAAGAATGTGCTTTGGCTTTTTCTAGAAAAACGATTAAGCCTATGCCCAACCCCATAACTCACCAAGCTGCTTTTGATATGCGTTTGCTTAGCCCTTCCAAAACTTGCCAAGGCCTTTGTTCTACAGGTTTAATCATAGAATTTTTGATTACAAAACAACAAAGAGACAAAGACAACGAACAAAATACAAATGCAGAATCTTTGTTTGGCGATGAAACTTTTGATGATGTCAAAACTTTTTATCCACTTAAATAAACTTTAATACATTATGCTTGACGCCCAACTTTTGCAACAATTGCCAAAAGACAATTTTTCTAAACTATGGTTTTTGTTTGAACAAAAAGAGTTTTTTACTTTTCGGCATATTCAAAACTTAATAACAGCTATCCGTTTTGTACAACAAACTACAGAAGATGATTTTGCTGTAGACGAAAATCAAAATATTATTAGACTAATCAGCAACATACCTATAGAGTATGAATTTGAAATCTCCGAAAATGGCGACGAAAAAATAAAAGCCTGTGTCCTTGAAGGTATTAATTTATTGACTATCAGTATTTTTAAAAACGATACCATAATAGACAATAATTTGTTGGAAACCAAAGAAGTTATTCCCAGCAACGATGTTCTAAATTTGTTGGAAAATTGGCTAGTTATTCTAAAAAATGCTACAAAAACAGCTTTAAAACAACAGTTTGGCGAAATAGAACAGCGAATTACAAAACTTTTAGCGATAAGTCAACCTAATAATTCAGAAAAATTTGAATTGCAAGTTTTAACTTTTCTACAAAAATGCGATACAGCAGCCGAATTTGATGCTTTAACAGAAAAAACAGCAATTGTAGCCCCAGATTCAAATTTGACCAAACAACTTTTAGCACTCATCGCCAACAAAAGAAAACTCTATCAACTTTAATAAATATAAAAATGAGCCACGAACTTTTTGATAAAATAGCCGAACTTAGAGCTGAATTGGAAGCGACCAATCCACAGAACGAAGCCGAATTGGAGCAGTTTAGAATCCGTTTTTTGGGTACAAAAAACGCGTTTAAAGACTTAACCCCACGCATCAAAGAGCTACCCAACGAAGAAAAAAAGAATTTCGGGATAAAAACTAACGAAGCACTACAAGCCGCACAAGCTAAGTTTGACCAATTGCAAAGCCAATTTGCGCGCCAAGAGAGCAAAGAAACCAACAAATTTGATTTAACCGCTAATGCTTACGGTTTGCCTTTGGGCAGTCGCCACCCGATTTCGTTGGTAATGAACGAAATGATAAGCATTTTTGAACGGATTGGTTTTACTGTAGCTGAAGAGCGCGAGATTGAAGACGATTGGCATAATTTTACCGCTTTGGGAACGCCAGCCGACCACCCAGCGCGGGATATGCAAGATACTTTTTATCTACTCAACGATGTGGAAGCCCTGTTGCGCACGCATACTTCTTCTGTACAAATTCGAGTAATGGGCAAACAAAAGCCACCCATTCGCATCATAGCTCCAGGTCGTGTGTATAGAAATGAAACGATTTCTGCCCGCTCGCATTGTCAATTTCACCAAATAGAAGGACTTTTTGTAGCTGAAGGGGTTAGTTTCGCCGATTTGCGTCAAACGATTTACTTTTTTGCCAAAGAAATGTTTGGAGCTACCCAAATTCGTATGCGCCCTTCATATTTCCCTTTCACCGAACCCTCAGCAGAAGTGGATGTGTATTGGGGTTTAAATTCAGAGACAGATTATAGAATTACCAAAGGCACAGGCTGGTTGGAAATTTTGGGCTGTGGAATGATTGACCCTCAAGTATTGGAAAACTGCGGCATTGATAGCCAAAAATATACAGGTTTTGCTTTCGGTATGGGTGTGGAGCGGATTGCTATGCTAAAATATCAAATTGACGACATAAGACTACTTTTTGAGAATGATGTGCGTTTGTTGCAACAATTCCAAAGTGCTGGTTATTAATAAAATTTCAAAAAAAACAACTTTTTTGAAAAAAATATAAACAATCAAAATAAAAACACTACCTTTGCAGCCGCAAAAGTGGTGTTTTTGCTTTTTAGGCATTCCAACTCCCTCCAAAATGTCGGATTTTTCCAAAAAAAACATACTCGCAAGACTTAATCAGGCTTTGCAAATCAAAACCGAAAAGCCTTTCCCAGCCGTACAAAACGACAAAGATATATTTGAAAATCAAACAATTGAAAATTTAGATATACACTTTGCTGAACAATTTGCTGCTGTAGGTGGTCAATTTTTCTACTGCGAAAACAGCCAAGAATTAGCTGAACAACTTTTAAACTTGCTATCGTTGAAAAAATGGAAAAAAGTTGCTTGTTGGGAATCTTTTTTACAAGATTTTTTACACCAATTAGAGCTTAATTTTATCAATGATACGGCAGGTTTATTGTCCGTTGATGTGGCAATTACTTCTTGCCGCGCTTTGGTTGCCCGCACAGGCAGCGTTATTGTGGATAGTTGGCAGAGCAAAGGACGGGGTATATCTATAGTGCCGCCTGCGCATATTGTTGTAGCTCGTGTTGGGCAAATTGTAGCCAATTTATCCGATATTCTACCCCAAGCCAACTTACAAAATAATCAATTGCCTTCAGTTTGGAGTATTGTTACAGGCGCAAGCCGCACAGCCGACATAGAAAAAACCTTAGTTATGGGCGCACACGGCCCCAAGGAAATTTATGTGTTCCTTCTCGAATAAAACCACCAGAGATTTACTCTTCCCTAAAATAGAAATTCTACAATTTTTTTTTATAAATTTTTTCAAAATGAAAAATGTTCTCACTACGCTTGTTTGCCTTTGTTTATCCTTCAATCTATTCGCGTTTGGCACGCCCAATGCACCAGATTTATCGGAAATAAAGCTACTCGCGCCACAAAAAATTTCGAAAATTGCCAAAAAACTATACAAGCAATATAATTTAAACGAAGCGTATTTATATTATTTGGCACTAAGCCAAGTTCGCAGCAAACTAAGCACGGTAGAAAACTACAGATTGGGCAAAGCTGCTTTATTTGTAGGCGATTACCAAACTGCTGAACCACTTTTGCGCCGCGCAGCCCAAAATCGCAGATTTCCTTTAGCGCGGTTTGAATATGCCAATGTGTTAAAAAATACAGGTGAATTTCATTTAGCTATACAACAGTTTGAAATTTATTTGCAAGAACACAACCAAGACAACAACAACGATTACTTAGCCATATCCAAAGAGCATATCAAAACTTGCCAACAAGGTTTGCGCGACTTGGCTATTCTACAACTCAATCGCCAGCAAGCTAATTTGGTTAATTCTAAAGCTAAAGGTCAAACCCGCGCTTTTACCCCCAAAACTCAAGACGGCTTACAATTTGCCGAATATCAAACTGAAAACGGTAGCAGCATCAAAAAAATTGATGAAAATGGCGATTTGGTTGATATGGAAACTTCAGCCAGCGACGAAGCCTTTAATTCAGGCGCACCTTGCATCTCTCCCGATGGCGTAACTGTATATTTTATGCGCCCCGAAACCAACGCTCAAGGGCTTAAAGAGTACAAAATATACAGCTCACAACGCAATATCAACGGCGATTTGGTAAATATCCAACGTTTGGGTTCTGGTGTGAACAAAATAGGACACTCTTCTATGCACCCAGCCGCAGCTATACAAGCTGACGGGCAAGAAATTTTATACTTTGCTTCCACAATGGCGGGCGGAAACGGTGGTTATGATATTTGGTACGCTTACAAACTCAATAATGGCGATTTTTCCAACGCTTATCACTTGGGTATGCGCATCAATTCATCAGACGACGAAATTACCCCTTTCTATTGGCAGGAAAATCAAGAGTTATTTTTTAGCTCCAACAAACAATCCGATTTAGATGGATTTAATGTGTATCAAGTCACAGGCCAACCTTATAATTGGGTAGAAGACCAACCCATTTTATTGCCTACGCCCATTAACTCTATTTATAATGATATTTTCTATCGCCAAGACGACAAAAATATCTATATCACCACCAACCGCATTAGCCAAGATAAAGAAGAAACCTTACTTATGCCAGCAACTTTGCGCTACAAAGCGGGCGAAACAGCGGGCAAATAGTTTGAAAATATAAAATTGTGGAAAGAGAATAGCAAAACTATTCTCTTTTTTTGTTTTTTTTTCTAAATTGGCATCGTTTTTGTAAGCGCGATAATAGATTTCAAAACAAAATTTTTATAATGTCCAACAATTTATACAAAGATATGAAAAAAATACTCTTTCTGGCTTTTTTGGTAGCTAGCGGTTTCCAAATGAGCAGCTGCGATGTTATACGCGGCGCAATCAACAATCCACAAAACACAATTTATCGCTGTGTGCCAATGACTCAAGCTGAGTTTGGCCCAGCACATAGCCGCGTTACGGCAGAGCGTTTCCCCAGCGACCAAATGCGCGTGGCCAAGCAAGTAACCACCAACGGCGGTTGCCTCACAGCACAGCAGATTTCGATGATAACTTCAGCTTTCACGTTTGAAAATGATAAATTGGACTATGCCAAATTTGCTTATCCTTACTGCGCCGACCCCAAAAATTATGGCGTTCTCAATTCTCAATTCACTTTCGATAGCAGCAAACGCGAATTGGGAAAAATCACAGGCGTGAACTAAATCATACCCATAAAAAAAGTCCTTTCCGTGTTTTGGAAAGGACTTTTTTTATTTTTGTTCTGCTGTATTGCGCCAGCCCCAAAAACCCAGTTTAGGAATTTTATGATTATTTTGTTGGTGGCAAATATCCAAAAAGTCTTGGTTTTTACATTTGCGGCAGCCTTGTTGTTTTTCAGATTTTCTAACCTCAATCTCAGCGTTTAATTTGCTCAGAAAAATATCCCGTTCTGTTTTGATTAAATTGGCTGCTTCGCCGATGATTTTGGCACTCGGCCAGTGCTTTGGAGACTTTCTTTTGAATTGAAAATGAGTTTCCAAGCGGGCAAAAATGCTGTTAAAAGTTTCGCCTGTAGTTCGCGACAAAGCCTCCACGCAGCGATGTAAAAATATCCAACTCCGTGAAGCATCATTGGCTTGCGCGTAGCCAATCGCTAATTTGTAACTACAAGAAAATTTACCCATTTTACAAATTTAATTAATAAAACAACAAAAAAGCAAAATAAAATCTTGTATTTTTATAATAATTATCTTTAAAACAAATTTTATTTGGTTTAGGTGTTTTGCAGATTTTGACAAAAATTCATTAGAAATTTTAGTACAGCAAATATCACGAAAAAACAATAACAAATAAAATATGGTTTGACAAAATTTATTCTACAAAAACCAAATTTTATGCTGAAAATTTACTCTTTTTTATCTAAAAATTCTTTTGTAAAGTGTTCAATGCGTTGCTCCTGCGAAAACTTTTGGGCGTTATAGCTTTGTGAATGATTTTTGGGAATGGATAGAGAAGTCCACTTTTCCGCACATAATTTTCCTATGAAAACAATCTGCCCAATGTGATAAGGATAATGCGCCAACTGCCGATTTATCGCCTCCGCTACAGTGTGTCCTTGGTTGCGAATGTAGATAATTTTGTCCAAATCAGCTTCAGTGATGGAATTTAGCGCAGCGAATAAGCAAGTCCAGCCCTCGTTCCATTTTTGCAAAAGCTGTTGGCGATTTACAAAATCATTTTCAAACTCGGCATCGCGGTCGCGCCAAGTTTTTTCGCCGTCTGTGGTCAAAAAATCCGTCCAACGGGACAACATATTCCCCCAAAGATGCTTAACTATACTGGCGATGCTGTTGCTTTCAGGATTATATTGCCAAAATAAATGCTCATCGGCGAGTTGAGCAAAGGTTTTTTCCCCCAAAAGTTTGTAGTACTCAAACTGCTGGCGCACACTTTCTAAATAGTTCATATTATAGATGTATTTTTATTGATAAAATAGCGTTTATACGCAACCCAAAGCACAAAGTTAGCCTTTTTAGGCAACTTTATATCAAAAAGAACGTAAATTATGCGATTATTAAATTCAAAATTTTAAAAAAATGAGCTACGATTTACAATTGTGTAGAAAAGCTGCACAAAATCACCCCAATTTTTGGGAAGAAAACGAGCGCAATAATTCCGTTTGTGCCTTTACAAAAAAAGAAATGAATCTCCTAGAAGAGAAATTATCGAGTTATGGATACTATTACACTCGCACTTTCAACGGCTTTAAATGTTATGAAAAGAAAGGATTTGCGAGTGTAACGGCTATGTTGACCACTAATGTTCTCTATTTTTCCGCTAATGGCGATGATAT
>Ga0075154_10001021_pt1 | contig 21153 bp, 24 predicted proteins | sample JI71714BDNA_FD_70965 | JGI IMG/M metagenome (GOLD analysis project Ga0075154, IMG submission 70965) | Wastewater effluent complex algal communities from Wisconsin, to seasonally profile nutrient transformation and Carbon sequestration -... | ecosystem: Engineered > WWTP > Effluent > Algae...
GCCGTGGGAATAATGGTGCTTATTGTAAGAATTACAATAAGTTTTTTGTAAAACCTGATTTTTTGAGTTGCTTCCATAAATACGTATGTTTGTGTTAGTTATGCGTTAAAGTTACTATTCTTTCCCTTAGCATTATGCATAATATCACACTAGACAGGTAAACGCATTATGATTAAAAATTTTATTGGTCAGGGTATCCTCTCTCTGCTTATTATATCGCAGATTTCCTCATTTGCAAGCGCTGAGTCTGCACATAATACCCCTTCATCTTCTAGTCACTTTTCCTTACCTCCAATCGACAAGACCGAATTAGAGGAACAATTAAGTCACACCAAAGATGAATTCCAACAATTGGAATTATTGAGTCAGCTGGCTACATTTTATATAGAATGGGAAGCAGATGCTGTTGCTGCAGATAGTTTATTGACACACGGAATTGAACTTGCTGAAATTACCTATAACAACACCTTGTTGCTAAATGCTTATGCCAATTATTTAATTGTGATTGATGATTATACCTATAGTAAAAAGGTCGAGCAAATTATCAATAAGCTCACCGACTTAGCACCTCAAATTAGCGAAATACATGATGTTTGGAAATGCAAATACGCTTTGGCAAAAGGATACCAATTGATATTTAATAACGATAAGGCTAAAGATTATGCCTACCAGGCCTTAACCAGTGCAATACAAATTAACGACTTCAAGAATATAATTGCGACACATCTGGTATTAGGCGATGTTCAGCAAAAGATGAATAATAATGTTGAAGCTATCAGAAATTATTTAGATGCTTTAACTATTGCTGAAGCCGAAGAAGATGCTGAATTGCGCATGGATTGTTATGACCGCCTGTCCAATTTTTACAATTTGATAAAAGCTTATGATAAATCTATTCAATACAAATTAAAGGAATTGAACTTAGCGGAAACAGAAAGCAGCCCTGATTCTATTCGAATAATGACATTAAAATTTGACCTGGAAGTTATTGCATTTAACAACAGAACTGTAAATGAAAAACAGTTATATAAAATACTTGAATTTGCCGATAAGCACCATGTAGAAAAATTGAAAAAGTTCGGCTTAGTTGCATTTCGAAACCACCTGATTAAACAAAACGATTTAGCGCAGTTATTTAATTTATTTAATAATGAATTTCCTGCAGAACTGCAGCGTATTAAAGCTGAAGACACTACCATGTACTACAGGCTTTCAGCTTTGTTTAAGGAACACAAGGGCGACATCGACTCGGCGCAGATTTATTTTGGTTGGGCGGCCACCAGGATAAATGCAATAAACGATAAACTGCGGAAATCAAGTTTTTATATGCGGTATGGGGATTTTTTCGAACGGAATAATCTCAAGCAAGAAGCTATTGCCCAATATAGAAGTGCTTATTTGTTAGCATCATCATTGCCTTATTACGAATTTATGCTGGAGGCGTCTGATAAATTGGAAAGTATATATGTTGAATTAAAAGACTACGAAAACGCCTATCGGTATGGCAGTATTAACGGGAATATTTCTGATAGCCTGAGCAATTTACTCAAAAAAGAAGAATTGCAATTGCTGGAAATAGAAAATGAAGAAGTATTGCGTGAACAATATGCTATCAAGGAAAAAGAAGAAACAAAACGAAGAAATAACATCCAATATACCGCAATTACTATCCTGATTGCTACTGCATTTTTATTACTACTGATTTTAGGCGGATTTAATGTCCATCCTTCTTTAATCAGAATAGTAGGATTTATCTGTTTTATTTTCTTCTTTGAATTTTTGATCCTACTGTTTGATACATGGATTCATCACCTTACACATGGGGAACCTTGGAAAATTCTCGCTATTAAAATATTGCTCATGATAGGATTGGTACCTTTACATCACTTTATTGAAAAAAAGGTAACACATTACTTAATAAGTAATAAAATTAATTGGAAGCCGAAAAAATTATTCACTTTTAAAAAGAAAGCTGCATCTTCTGTTGTGGATGAAATAGAATAACTGGATTTATTTTTCCTATAACATAATAAGTGCTTGCAGGTACTTTAATTCCAATTAGTTTGGTTTATTAAACTTGCGTTTAAATTTATACAATAACCCCGCTTTTACCATAAAATCTAAAGAGGTAGCGTCAGTATATAAATCATTTTTATAATCCGGCGTAAAATTATATCTGGCACCTAAACCAAAATGTAAAAAAAGCGTCTTGCTTAAAACATAACTAAAATTGTAGCCAATCTCTCCACCCATTTTATAGGTATAAGTTGAATCGCCAATAATTACACCATTATACATATTCAGGTCAAAATAATTTAACCATTTATAGGTCGACATGGTTACACTTTCCGCATTGGTAGCAAACATAAAACCACTTGGTGTAACTGTTACATAGGTTAGCCCGGTTATTAAATACGCTTCGGTTAGGCCATCTATATTTTTATAATCCAAACCAATATTGTAATTCATTGGCAGTGGTATAAAACCAATAGGTTTAGAAAAATAAATTTCCCCACCAACAGCATGCGATAAATCGGCATTATAATAGTTGTCGGATAAAATTTGTGAACTGTTTGTTCCGCGCAAACTGATAAATTGTGCAGAAACCTGGAGTGTTAATAGCAACACGAAAACGAGGAGTGATGTTTTAAATGGCATAGGTAGAGAACGAATTTTGATGTTTAAGTATTGTTTCGCAATTTCCAGATTAGGCTGCGTATTGCAATGAGTAAATAACCAAGCAAAACATATTCTAAAAAGCGTATACCTAATACCGCAAACATATTAATGGATTTTACCGGATTGCCCATTTCATCGAAACAAGTAAAGTCCTGTTGTACGATAGTAGTCCCAGGCATCGGATTGCTGATATTTTCATCTCTGTTTAAAGAAGTGCCTTGATCGCAAAAACAAATTTCAACAGGTTGATTGTAAATGATGTTACCAGTTTGGTCGACTGTTGCACCCATGAGTGCAAAAAAACTGAGTCCGATGGCCCTGGTAAAACTACCCGGGTTTTCAGGTTTACGTAGCGGTGCCACGCCAAATCCAATAATACCAAGCACCAATAAAACTATACTGGCAATACCTTCAATGGTTGTTACTGCAATAAATGAACCGATAAGGGCAAATAAAATACCAGCGACAGCAGCAACAATTATGATAATCCACGCCCAAGCCGGAATTTTTTTCCAAAAGCTTTTTACTTTGTTTACAGAAACATAAGTGAGATCAGCCCCGCAATATCTGCAATAGTTAAAATCATCAGGGTTATCCTTATGGCAATGTGTACAGGTTTTCATCGCTGCCAAATTACAGTTTTTTGAATTGAGTATAAACCCCTACAAGCTGCCCGAATGGCAATTATGGTAGTTTCCGAATATTGTATTTTCGTTAAATAAAGGTGCTGTTTTTGGTAAAAGTATTACCTTTGCAGGCAATGGAGCAATTAGAACAAAACAAGCCTCAAGAGCAGGAATATCAGCCAAATATGTTTTGGGAAGGTTTCTTTTACCTTACCTTTTTCATTTTCGCCAATATTGTCCTAATTCCCTATACACCTAAGTCATGGTCGTTTGGCAGGTTTTATCCAATCGCAATGATTACCTACGGTTTAGCTGGTTTATTAACCGGTATGATTATGTTCCGTTTGCTTAAAAATGCGCCTAACTGGCTCAAATTTGCCGTTGTAGCGGTGCTTTATGCCATCATTTTGTATTATCTCGTAGATAATATTGAGCGGTTTATGATTCCTGATTAATTTATCATCCCCCAGAACCTCCATTTTCCGCCTGTTTTTTGCAATATCAGTAAACTGAAGGTCATCATATTATCTTTTTGTAAAAAATGTTAGGTTTTATGACCTGATAATTATTAATGTGTCTTTCCTTTTTTTACCTTTGTCTACAATATTTATTAATCCAAAAAGGACAATTTGACCAAAATTATGGCTGATAAAGCGTTCATTAAACTCGGTGAGAAAGAAGTAGAATTACCTATTTACGTAGGCACCGAAGGAGAAGAGTCGATAGACATTAATAAACTCCGTGATTTAACCGGATTCGTTACCCTCGATAGCGGTTACAAAAACACGGGCGCAACTAAAAGTGGCATTACATTTCTAGATGGTGAACTCGGTATTTTACGTTACCGTGGTTACCCTATCGAACAATTGGCCGAAAAATCAAATTTCATGGAGGTGGCTTACCTCTTGTTATATGGTGAATTGCCAACCAATGACCAATTTGTAGATTTTACAGACAGAATAACGCATCATACCCTGGTGCATGAGGATGTGAAACAATTTTTTGATGGTTTTCCGTCAAATGCGCATCCAATGGGCCAATTATGCTCACTCATGTGCACACTGAGCTCATTTTATCCGGATTCCTTAAATCCAAACATGAGCAAAGAGGCTACAGATTTAACTATTATTCGCATTTTGGCGAAAATGGCAACTGTTGTTTCCTGGATTCATAAAAAATCGGTTGGACATCCAATCATGTATCCGCAAAACAAATACGATTATGTAAGCAACTTCTTATACATGACTTTCGGTATGCGTACTGAAGAATATGTACCGGATCCGGTTGTTGTTGATGCTTTAGATAAATTATTAATCTTACATGCCGACCACGAACAAAACTGTTCAACATCAACTGTGCGTATGGTTGGTTCTAGTCAGGCCAATGCTTATGCGAGTGTTGCAGCTGGTGTTGCCGCGTTATGGGGACCATTGCATGGTGGTGCTAATCAACAGGTAATTGAAATGTTGGAAATAATTAAAGCCGATGGTGGTAATGTTGCGAAATTTGTGGAGAAAGCAAAAGACAAAAATGACAATTTCCGTTTAATGGGATTTGGTCACCGCGTATATAAAAATTTCGACCCGCGTGCTAAAATTATCAAAGAAGCTTGCGACAATGTATTAAATAAATTAGGTGTATTTGACCCTGTTCTCGATATCGCTAAACAATTAGAAGAGGTTGCCTTAAAAGACCCTTATTTTGTTGAACGTAAATTATATCCAAACGTAGATTTTTATAGCGGAATAATTTATCGTGCAATAGGTTTCCCAACCGAAATGTTTACCGTATTGTTTGCATTAGGTCGCCTTCCTGGTTGGTTGTCACAGTGGAAAGAAATGCGTGAAGCTAACGAGCCAATCGGTCGCCCGCGTCAAATCTACACCGGACCAACAGTTCGCGATTATACGAATATTGCGATTAGATAATTGTAATAATAAACCTACTATAAAACCCTTCCTTGTTGAAGGGTTTTTTTATGCCCTAAATTATATAACAGGTATTAAATATTGAGAAAAATGTAATAGGGTGTAACTATCAAAATGCACTTTTTAAAAATAGGGACAGCACAACATTACTCCCATTTAAAATCAACAATTTTATATTGTTCGGCATAACTTTTTGCCTCCGCTTCAGATTCAAACACCTTAATTAATTCAAAAGAAGTAGTTACCACTTCATCGTCGTCGCCTAAATTGATAATCATGCCATTTGGATTTACTATTTCGAGACATACATCCAACAGGCAATATTTTTTTGGAAAGGCGTTAACATCTTCTATAGTTTGGCCTTGTGCATAATAGCTGGCATCTAATTTCCTGATAACCGTGCAAAATTCATTCGGTTGATTTTTAAATGGTTCTTCAGGAGTAATTAATGTTTTATCTTTTATAACCGGTTGCGTTATTTCAATTTCATCGGTTGTTACATTTTCCTCTTTACCCGATGAATTATTGTTGCGTCCACAACTCGTTAAAATACTTACGCTCAATATTAATATGGAAATTGATTTCAATTGCATGCTTATTTATTTTTTGCTTTAAACGACCAAACAACAGTAAAGGTACTTACAATTGTTCCATCTTTTGTTCGTCCGGTTGATATACATTTTACGGTAACACCCTCTCCATCAGCTAACGTTTTTTCTACGGCATTAAATATTTCATTGCCGTTTTCGCAGGTGAAAAATATACGTTCGCTGGCTTTTTTCGAATAGGTTGCTTCCAAATTAGTCACTAACATAGAAACCGGTTTTACGCGTCCTTGTATTGCCATTAAACCAATTACTCCGGTGCTCATTTCTGCTGCCATTGCCTGAGTGGCAAAATAAACCGACCTGAATGGGTTCTGACTAAGCCATTTATAAGGAATACTCACAACAGCACTTTCTGCATTCAAAGCCCGCACACGAACTCCTGCCAGCAACGCGATGGGCATCTTTTGGAGTAAAAAAAACTTGAATAACCATTTACTGGTTACCCGTTGTCTGAATTGTTCTTGTTTTGGAAGTAAAGTCATAATCAGGCCCCGAATTTAAGGCAAATAGATAAAACATTGTTCGAAGGCATGTTTTGCTCTGGTTAAGGAGACCTGCCATCTACCCAAATTACTTTGAAACCCTTATGGATATTGCGTTTTGGCGATTTTTCGCGGAAAATGGCGGTTTTGCACTACCTTTGTGTAAAATTATTACCTAACATGAGTGCTATACAAACAGATGAACGTATTGAGGTAGATGAGTTGATCGATGATGTTATCGGCGTAAGACTCATTGTACACAACGACGACGTTAATACCTTTGAATGGGTGATTGAAAGTCTGGTTGAAATATGCAAACACACCCTGGAACAGGCTGAACAGTGTGCTTACATCATTCATTTTAAGGGCAAATATGCCGTACAACAAGGCACTAGAAATATTTTAGCTCCAATGCGCGAGCAGCTTACCGATCGTGGTATTAATGCTACTATCGAATAATAAGTTATGCCTGTTTGGCAATTAAACGACCAACTTATTTTCCCCAATCCGCAATTTGCTGAGCCCGATGGCATGTTAGCAATCGGTACCGATTTTTCTATTGAAAGAATTTTATTGGCTTATCGCTCAGGCATCTTCCCCTGGTTTTGTCACGACAGTGAATTTTATTGGTTTTCTCCTGACCCTAGATGTATTTTGTTTATGGATGATATTGTTGTTTCGAAAAGTATGCAACAACTGATTAAAAAAAACAACTATCAAATTAAAGTAGATACCAATTTTTCTGCAGTAATGTTGGCATGTGCACTAGTTGAAAGAAAACACGATAACGAAACGTGGATTGATGAAAAATTTATTCGTACCTATACCGAATTACATAAAAGAGGTATTGCACATTCCATTGAAGTATATGAAGGAGATGAATTAGTTGGTGGATTATATGGTTTAAGTATTGGTGCGAGTTTTGTGGGAGAAAGTATGTTCAGCAAAAAAAGTAATACAAGTAAATTGGCGTTGATATATTTAGCACAACAACTCAAACAATTTAATTACCATTTTATCGATTGTCAGGTTTATAATGAACATCTTGGTTCTATGGGTGCAAAAAAAATACCCAGAGATGTGTATTTGGTTATGCTGAAAAAAGCGCTTGAAAACCCACCGGACAAGTGTTTCGCGAGTTTAGGATAATATATTTATGGAGCCAGTCGCTGAATTTCCCATTGCTCATTTTCGTTTTTAGTATAAAGTAAACGGTCGTGTAAACGATTACTTCTTCCTTGCCAAAATTCAACAACTGTAGCAGTTAATTTATATCCACCCCAATGTTCAGGACGTTTTAATTCACCTTTTAACTGCACTTCTATTAATCGCTGTTCAAGCCATGCTCTGCTTTCAATTACACTACTTTGGGGTGAAATAATTGCGCCTGCCTGACTGCCAATTGGTCGCGAATAAAAATATTCATCACTTTCTTTTTCAGCTATCTTTTCAATAGTTCCACTTATTCGTACCTGCCGTTCCAATTTGCTCCACCAAAAATTTAGACACGCATTTGGATTATGTGCTAAATCTTTTCCTTTCTGACTATTGTAATTCGTAAAAAAAATAAAACCTGATGCGTCAAATTCTTTTAATAATACTACACGGGAAGTTGGTTTATTGTTTGCATCTACTGTAGATAAAACCATGGCATTTGGCTCATCAATTCCTGCTTTACCTGCTGCCTCAAACCAAAATGCAAATTGTTGCATAGCCGATGGATAAACCCCGTGAATATCAAGTGTTCCGCTGTCGTAATTTTCGCGCATATTGTGCAAATTGCCTTCTATCGGTTCCATATATGTTAATTAAGGTGAAATTACCTGCAAATCTTACAAATTATTTCATAACTAATCATAACTTGCGTCAATTATCGTTAAAGGATTAATGTCTGCACACAATAGGATATCGATTAACCTGCTGATTTTATTGATTACAATAGGTTTTCAAACTGTATCATTAGCTCAAAACGAAGAAATTATTCAGTTGTCGGGGATTGTAACCGATGCTCAAACCAAGTTTCCCGTGCCCTATGCCACGGTTGTGGTGCCCTCCGATTATCGGGGTGTTAATGCATCCGAAGATGGCTTTTTTTCTATAGTAGTTAAACGAAGCGACACCCTTCAGTTTAGTGCCATTGGCTATAAACCAAAATTATTTATTGTGCCGGATTCCGGAGAAGATAATATTGAATCTATAGCGGTTAAGCTCCAATCCGACACCCTGTCGCTCGACCCATTTGTGATTTACCCCTGGCCAAGTAAAGAAGATTTTCGCGAATCCTTTTTGGCATACAAGGCTATACAGGAGTACACCATGGGGCCTATACCAGGCATAAAACGACCTGATCAAATCGACACCGTCCCCAAAGCACCTACCCTAATTAAAAACCCTATTTCCTTCATTTACGAAGAAGTAGTAAAACCCATCCAATGGAGTAAAAAGAAAAAACACATGGTCGACGAACTCCCCGTCTGGAAAGAAGAATAATCCTCCGCCTCTCCCCCTTTCCGCGCGAACCACCCCCATCCAACCCTTTGCGCGCTTGAAATTCACATCCTACAATCGCACATTTATATAAATCCCTCTTCGGGCCTTTGCGAGAAACCTCCTCCGCCACTCCCTCCGCGCTTTAAGTCCGCTGAGGCGGGTGAACCAAACCCATAATACCCTTTGCGCCCTTGAATATATACACCCCACCAAAGCACATACTATAAAATCCCTCTTCGGGCCTTTGCGAGAAACATCCTCCGCCACTCCACTCTCCGCGCTTTTAGTCCGCTGAGGCGGGTGAACCAACCAGTAATCGGTGACATCTATCACTTTTTTCTGTGCCAATCATCACGTTGGTTGACCTACACATGCTAGTAGTTTTGTGATGTAAATCATCAAACAATGAAACAACGTAATATTTTAATAGCAGGTGCAGGTTCAGCCGGAACAATGATGGCCAACCACCTAAAAAGAAAACTCAATCACCACGAATGGAAAATTACCATCGTAGATGAAGCCACTACACATTATTATCAACCCGGATTTTTGTTCCTTCCTTTTGGCATATACGACGAACACGAAATTCAAAAACCAATTACCAAATACATTCCTGATGATGTAGATTTTATCAATACAGCTATCGATAAAATTGAACCGGAAAGAAATGTACTAACCTTAATTAATGGTGCCGAATTGCCTTACGATATATTAATTATCGCTTCCGGTTGCAGTATTGCTCCTGAAGAAACTCCCGGTATGAAAGATAAACTTTGGTATAAAGATATCTTCGATTTTTATTCATTTGATGGTGCCAAAGCATTGCACGATAAATTAAAAAATTGGGAAGGCGGACGTTTGGCCATTCACATCACAGAAATGCCAATTAAATGCCCAGTTGCCCCATTAGAATTTGCATTTTTAGCCGACGATTTCTTTAAACACAAAGGCATGCGCGATGAAGTGGAAATTACTTACATCACACCTTTAAGTGGTGCATTTACAAAACCATTTGCTGCAAAAAAATTAGCTCACTTAATTGAAGAAAAAGACATTAAACTGGTAACTGATTTTAATGTTGAACGTATCGATAACGATGAACATAAAATTATAGACTATGGTGGTCAGGAAGTGAAATTTGACTTATTAGTTACTGTTCCATTAAATAAGGGTGCAGCATTTATTGGTAAATCCGGTTTCGGCGATGATTTGAATTATGTGCCTACCGATAAATTTACTTTACAAACTACAGTGAAAGAAAATATTTTCGCAATTGGTGATGCTACCAGTTTACCTGCTTCAAAAGCCGGTTCAGTGGCGCACTTTGAATCGGAAATTCTCACCGAAAATATTTTACATTATATTAAAGGTGAAGAGTTGAAAGCACATTTCGATGGTCATGCTAATTGTTTTGTTGAAACCGGTAATCATAAAGCATTATTAATTGATTTCAACTACGATCAGGAACCGGTAGAAGGTACATTCCCGTTCGCTGGTGTTGGACCAATGTCGCTGATGGAAGAAACCATGCTCAATCACATGGGAAAACTCGGATTTAAATGGATATACTGGAATGTGTTAATGCACGGTAGAGCAATTCCATTTATTCATCCACAAATGGACAAATCAGGTAAAAAAATTCCTGTTAATCAATAAAACCACATATTAATTTAATTCTTTAAAAGTTTTTTATGGAAAAGATAATCAATGGTGTTACCATCAAAGTAAATGAGGAAGGTTACCTCACTGACTTTTCGCAATGGAATAAATCTATTGCCGAAGAAATTTCAAAACAAGAAGGTGTTGGCGAATTGGGACCAAAACATTGGGAAGTATTGAATTTTATTCAAGACCAATACAAAAAAAGTGTCCCATTAACCATTCGTAAAATTGGTGCAAGTGGAGTAACAGATATAAAAGAATTTTATGCACTGTTCCCCAATGGACCACTTAAAAAAGCCGCTAAAATTGCCGGTATTCCTAAACCAGTAGGTTGTATTTAATTCACTTTTAAAAATTATTTTATGGAAGATATTTTAATGAAAGAAGCTCCTGCCGAAAACGGAGTTGAGCAAAAAAAACCCATCAGGAAGATGTGTTTTATATTATCAAAAGCCGGTCTCGAAAGTGTGTATGCTTGTTTTATCATGGCTAATGGCGCACGTATGGAAGGTATTGAAGCGGAAATATTTTTTACCTTCTTCGGTTTAGATGCAGTGCACAAAAAACGCCTTGAACATTTACACATCGCAACCGTAGGTAATCCCGGTATGCATATTCCAACATTGTTAGGCGGCTTACCCGGAATGGAAAGTTATGCTTCACGCATGATGCGCAAACAAATGGAAGCAATGGATTTGCCAACAGTACATGAATTTTTGGATATTTTATCTGCTTCCGGAGTTCAAATGTACGGATGCAAACTCGCCGCCGATATGTTTAAAATTACAAAAGACGATTTATACGAAGGTATCGACAGTATTATCACTGTCGGCGATTTCTATCAACACGCGCAAGGTGATGGCGTGCATATGATTTTTGTTTGATGATTAATAAGCTGTAAGCTGAAAGGTCGGTGTTGAGCCGACCTTTTTTATTTAGATTGCCAAACCAGATTAATTTTAAAATATTTTATGAAAATATATATGTTTAATTTAATTTGTATTGTTGGAAAAATCAAATAAATTTAGCAGAAAATGGTTTCGTTGATGTTGGCGATTTGAAAGGCGGTTTTTATATTTTGCAAATAATCTTATTAGATAACAAAAGTGTAATCGAAAAAGTATTTATCGAAAATTGAACACATGCATAAATTATATATAATGAGCATTGCAGTCCTTGTGGCCTGCAATGCTTTTTCACAATCACATAGTAATAATTGGGTATTTGGTGATAGCACAGGGCTTAACTTTTCTACTCCAATTCCAACTTTTTTTAAAACATCAATATTATCTCATGAAGCCTGCGCGTCTATTTCTGATTCAACTGGTATTTTATTATTTTATACAAACGGACAAAAAGTATGGGACAGGAATAATGAAATGATGCCAAATGGGGATAGTTTGAATATAGGTAAATCATCATTTGATGATCCATCCAGTATAACACAAGGCGTTACAATTTTACCCAAACCGGGTAGCAATACAATGTATTATATATTTCAATTACAAGCTGAAAATGGCCCACCTGATAATTATGGACTTGAATACTCGATAGTTGAAATGACTTTAAATGGTGGACTGGGCGATGTAGTTTCAAAAAATAAGGATGTATTCACGGGATATTTAGATGAAAAGATGCATGCAGTAAAACATGCGAACGGCCGAGATTGGTGGTTAACAACTATGCTCTCGAGTGCCAATGATACGACTTTATGTTTAGCAACTTTTTTAATTACACCGGATACAATACTCGGACCGTTTAGTCAATGCTTTACAGATTTGCCCGACTTAGGTCCTCCTGGTGCTGGTTCAACTGGTCAAATGAAATTTTCTCAAGATGGTTCAAAACTTGCTTTTACACGAAATTCATATGTTTTATTATTTGATTTTAATCGATGTTCGGGCTCTTTTTCAAATATGAAATCAATTTTTCATGAAGTAGGTTCGTATGGTTGTGAGTTTTCTATTGATAATAGAATGTTATATGTAACATGGCCTTCTGAGGGCGCGATTTATCAATATTGTATTGGTTGTCCAGGGGTTATAGAAGATTCAAAAGAAACAATATATGTTTCACCAAATGAGGATTATTATGCTGGTCAATTGCAAATTGGTCCAGATGCTAAAATTTATACTTCTTTTGCTCATATAAACTATTCACTATTTGAATATAGTATTTACAATCAAAATTTAAGCGTAATAAATGACCCCACTTTAATTGGTTTATCCTGTAATTTTGACACACTTACAATATCTTTAGGAACGACTCGCGGAACAGGTGGTCTCCCCAATATGCCCAACTATAATCTCGGCTCACTCGAGGGCAGTGAGTGCGATACATTGCAAATTACAGTAAATATTATTTTACAAAATGAACCTTTTTTAATTTACCCAAACCCGGCAAGTGATAAAATTTATTGTAAATTTTCAGATAATAATTTGTCACCTATTAATATTAATAGCATCACCATAAGTGATGCAACAGGTCGGATAGTGAAAGTAATTTCTAAATTGGAAGGCAATTCAATTTATGTAGACGATTTGCAGGTTGGATTATATATTGTCCATATTTTGACTACAAACAATAAATCTTATTTAAATAAGTTAATTATAGAAAAATAATACAGTAGACTGGAACTTAAGCTGAAGTTTTAGAGGGTTATTAATCCATACTCCTTCATCATCAACACTTTAAATCCTTCCCAAGCTTCTCCTTTGTCAATTAATATTTTAGCCTGTAATTCAATTTCTTGCCAGCTCATATGATGTCGCATTAAATGAGCTATTGCTTCAACTTCTTCTTTTGTAGGATGATGGGCAAACACACCTAATTGGCCTAAATTATTGCCAGTTAATATCGATGAATTTCTTATATATTCCGGTAATTGATCTATGCCTAATGCCGAACCATCTTTAGGCTGAGCTAATGCGAAAATAGATTCAGGAATTACCCTGCAATAATATTCTCCACCCATACGTGCAACTAAATCCATTTTGTAAGGATCAGGTCTGCCATTTTCATCTAATATCGATTCATCGATATGCATTAAAACAATTTCGCAAATAATAATATTGCCTGCACCACCTGTTTCGCCAGTGCGAATAATATCGCGCACCTTACATTCCATCTGCACAATACTTTCTTTTACCCGAAATGGCTTAACTAATTCTGATGGAATAGGAGTGAGGCCTGCTTTTACAAATTCGTTTACTCCCTTCGGATATGCTGAACTGGCTAAACTCATTTGTTGCACAATGGGATAATTCACAATATTAATTACCACTTCCTTCATCGCATCCGCATTGTCCAATGTATGTTTTGTTGTATTGTCGCGCCCACTTCTTGCAGGTGAAAAAATTACCATCGGCGGATTGCTACCAATTGCATTAAAAAAACTAAATGGCGCTAAATTCATATTTCCCTCAGCATCAATAGTACTCGCAAAAGCAATTGGTCGTGGAGAGATACTGCCTAACATGTATTGATGCATTTTAGGCATTGGCGTAAGCGCCGGGTCAATTTTCAACATAATTTATTTTATTGTTTGAATGCGGGTAATATTTTATTGCGTACTTCTCCAAAACCAATGCGAACATTATTTTTTTCACACCAAGCTTTTATAAATACGGTATCATAATCGTTAATAAATTTACGTTCACTGCCATCGCTCATGGTTAATGGGTTGGCTCCACGCCATGTCAATTCCATCATGCTGCCATACGAATTTGGCTCATTGCCACTGATTGTTCCCGATGCATAAATATCTGCAGCACGAACATTACATCCATTAATTGTTTGATGCGCTAACTGCTGCGCCATATTCCAATACATGTATTTATAATTGGAATCAGAAACCAAAGTTGGATCAGCAAACTCCGGCTCAATATAAACCTGTAAATGAATATCAATATTTTTATCGCCGTTAAATTTTAAATAATCCAAAACCTCAGGTTCCTGTTTTTCGCCCGGAATTCTAAATGGCTCCAATGCATCTAACGTAACTACCCACGGCGAAATACTTGAGGCAAAGTTTTTAGATAAAAATGGCCCCAGTGGTACATATTCCCAACGTTGAATATCACGTGCACTCCAGTCGTTAAATATCACCATACCAAAAATAAAATCATCAGCCTCTTCTGTCGTAATATTTAATCCCTGCATTTTACCTTCATGCGTTATAAATGCCATTTCTAATTCAAAATCTAATTGTTCAGTAGCTTTAAATTGCGGCGCATCACCATCCTTATAAATTATTTGACCTTTTGGTCTGCGAATTTCAGTTCCCGTTGGTACTATAGATGAACATCTTCCGTGATAACCAATTGGCATATGTTTCCAGTTTGGCAACAATGGATTGTCTGGGCGAAACATTTTGCCAATATTGGTAGCATGCTGGATGCTGGAATAAAAATCGGTATAATCGCCGGGTTCTATTGGAAGTAACATCTTTACTTCCTCCATCGGTATTAAATATTTCCCGTAAATATTGGCGCTGTTTTTTAATGTTTCATTTTCACTGCGCAAAAGCATTGAAATGGCAAATCGAAGGGCTCGTATTTTGAATTTACCCGTTTTAATTAATGCATTTAAGGTATAACTGCGAAATGCTTCATCCGGTATTAACAAAGCACCAAAATAATCGTCCTGCTGTAATGCATACAAATCGAGCACAAAATTGCCAATGGCTACCCCAACACGTGGATGGTGATCATCTTTTTGAAATACCCCAAAAGGCAGGTTTTGTATCGGGAAGTCGCTCCCGGCTTCAACCGGCACCCATGATGTTAATTTCGGGTCATTTACCTCAATCATCTTTATTTCAATTTATTTTTGCAAAAATACAACAACAGGGCTTTTCGTCTGTTGATATAAATAACTAATGGATATTTTTTTACTGATACTCGCTATTATATGCATGCTGGTTGGTTTGGCAGGTAGTTTTCTGCCAATTTTACCCGGTCCGCCAATCTGTTTTCTAGGATTTATCTTGGTTGAAATAACTGCATATGCCGACTTTACAACCAGTTTTCTAATAGTCTGGGCAATTCTGGTGGTTATTTTAGGAATTTTAGAGTATTACATTCCAACCTGGGGAACGAAAAAGTATGGAGGAACAAAATCCGGGCAAAAAGGAGCAACTATTGGGACTATCCTTGGCATTTTTATCCCTCCACAACCACTTGGCCTTATTCTTGGCCCTTTTGTTGGCGCGTATATCGGAGAAATAATGCACGATAAATACGATAAACGCAAAGCCCTTCGAAGTGCATGGGGAAGTTTTATTGGCTTTTTAGCAGGCACATTTTTAAAGGTAGTTACCGTTTTAGTAATGGCTTTTTTCTTTATCAGAGAAATAGTCTAATTAATTTGATACAATTCCCAACCTCCCTCAAATTCTGTTAATTTTTGTAAGCGGGTATTCGCTTGTAGAAAATGATAATTTTTTTCAGGCAATAATCCTTCAAACTGTTTTGAAAATGCATTTGGATTATACAACAAATATCCTGTTTGCACATCACCTTCTGAAAGATGTGTATTAAATAAATTGATAATTTCCATGTTCGGATTGTAAGCAAGTAATGCTCCATCAATACTCAAAGTGTAAACCGGTAATTTATCTAATTTGCCTACATGGTCAGCAATAGTGTGTTCCAATTTATTGTAAAACACTATTTTTTGAAAACTGATTGAAAATAATAACAATTGACAAATAAAAACACCAGAAAATAGTAAGTAGCCTAATTTAGGTTGCTGCTTTATGCTCCAGATTATATTAGTAAAAGGTAGATAATAGACCAACAAAACAGCCGGAACAACAAACATAAGATATCTGTTATTCTGATAGGGGTTACATCCAATAAAAAGGCTATAAAGCAAAATGGTAAACAAGAGTGGAAAGGTATAACGATGTCGGTTCTGCTGCTTAATTAATAATATCAAAAACAATATTCCACAAAAAATAAAGGCTGGGTGAACAAATTGGAAAAAACCGAATAAAATATTTGGGGTAGGATAATGTTGCCAGCCATCAATATTGAAAAAGCTGCTTTTAAACAGATTGGCAAAACTAAACTGGTCGGCAAAAAAATCGTAAGAGAATGCCGGACCCTCGCTGCCAATGTTCCAAAATATAAATCGCTGGCGAATAATTAAATCCGGGACGGTACTCAATAACGCCGCTATAGCCGCAGGTAAAATGAAAAGGTACTGTTTTGTTCTGAAGATGGTTTTCAAACAAATAAAAGCCGGCAATAATAATAAGACAATACTTGGATACCTGGTCATGAGTGTTATACCTGCAAAAAAAGAGGATAGTAACAAGTATTTTAATTTTGTCTTTTGTTCAAAGCGCAAACTGTAATAAAAGGTAAAAAGCCACATCGCGATGCAAAACATATCACTCATAGCTATTAGGCTAAATCGTAAAATATATGGCGACAAAACAAAAAACAATAATACAAACACGTGTGCATGTTTGGCTTCAATAGTTATCAGTTTAATTATTTTCACCAATAAATAAGCAGCAATTAACATCGAAATCATGCTTACAAATTGCATGGCAAACATGGTGCTTGGAAAAAAGAAGTCCGCAATACTGCAAACTATTGGATACATGATGGGATAAACAGTATAAGCTGGAGAGGTGCCATCTCCGTAAAAAGTATTTAACGAATAGGTTATGCGCAAATATTCATAACTGTCCTGACCAAAAAAACCATTGAAGTGATAAAAAACAATGAGCACCGTTTGCAAAATAGCTGCAAACGTGAGCAGGAAAAATAATGGACGTTTAGAAATGTTGGATAGCAATGGTTTACCTTATGCAGGTAAATATAATCATAATCTTAAATCATCGTCATCTTCAAACAACTTAGCCGTATTTTCAAATTGCTGCTTAAGTTCTTCTTTTTTTAACTGACGTTGGTAGATCAGGTCTGCTAACACGGTAGGTGCATCTTCCGGTAAATGTTTACCCAATAAAGACTTTGCTTTTTCCTCATCAACATCTATGCGATAGAGTATCCAAAGTAGTTTCTCGAAATTATGATCTATTAGAAATGCAATCATTTCAGCAAGTGAATTTTTAAATGCTTCAGCAGATGTTACTTCCAGCATTTGTTCTTCCACTGTCAATTCACACATTTCAGCAATTTCTGAAAGTGAGTTGTGCATCCAATTTTCGGTTTTAGTCATAATCATGGTATTGCCTTAAATCCTATAACTTAAATATCATGCCATTTTTCCATCACACCGGCACCAAACAATGCAAAGTCGTATTTTACCGGGTCTTTTTCATCAAATAATCTTAAATTTTCTGTTAATTCTAATGCTGCTTGCCAATCTGTTTGTTTGCGATCTAGCAATCCGAGTGATTTAGCTACTCGCTCAACATGCACATCCAGCGGGCATATGAGCTGATGTGTCCCTATCTTTTTCCAGCAACCAAAGTCAACACCTGTGGTATTTGGTCTTACCATCCATCTTAAAAACATATTGATACGTTTGCAGGCACTTTTTGTAGCAGGTGTAGCTACATGTTTGCGTGTTCGCTGAGGGGCGCTTTCATCATTAAAAAAAGTATTGTGGAATTGAATGAGCATTTTTTCTACAGTTTTTTCCTTTTCAACTGCTTGAATCAAAAATGCCTCTTCCAAACTATCATGAACAGCATAGAATTGCTGGAAGAAATGTAAAAAATATAAAGTGTCGGTATAATTAAAAGTGCGGTGTTTAAAATGAGCGAAACGTTTTACATCCTGTTCGGTATGCCCAACAATAAAATCATAAGGTGCATTATCCATTAATGCGATCAAGGTTTCTGCATTATTAATAATGGTTGTTCTTTGGCCCCATGATAACATTGCTGTCCAAAATCCTATTATTTCAATATCCTGTAGTTTTGTAAACTGATGCGGAATACTAATAGGATCATTCGCAATAAACTCGATGTTATTATACCGATTTACCTTTTCATCGAGAAAAGTCTTTAAGCGCTTAAAATCACGGCTATTAAATTTATTGAGGTTTTGTTGGGGCATCAAAACCTTCATTTGGATTATTATCAACCGGTATCACCTTTAATTCTTTTTGTTTGGCATCAGGATGTGATTTATGCAATTTAATGGAGCGAACACTAAATCTGATACCTATTATTAGTGATACGATTGCACCAATGTATAATCCCGGTGTATAATTTTGGAAAAGAAAAAAGTCATAAAATCCATGTAAAATGGTGGCTAACAAAAATCCTCTGAACATTAATGAACGTTCATTTTTATGATTGAATTTTGCTAGCCCTACAAAATAACCCATCACAGCAGCAAATGTAGCATGTGCAGGAACGGCAGTCACAGCACGTAAACCTGCAGTTTGCCAAGCACTACCTAAATTATCAGCACCGAAGATGTACATTAAATTTTCAATGGTAGCAAAACCCATCCCAACCATTATTGCATAAATAATTCCATCGTATGGTTCATTGAAACTCGGTTTGCGATAAGCATAATACCGCAGAAATAAATATTTACAAAATTCTTCACTTGCAGCAATGATTACAAATGTGTAGATGGCTATAGAAATAATAGAAGTGCCATTACTTCCAGGAACAATATTAGGTAATAACGTTTCTAAAATAATGGCTGGCAAAACACTAAAACATCCTGCTAAAAAACTGACCAATAAAACACCAAATGGCTCGCGATCATGTTTGTCTTTTGCATAAAAATAAATCATGATAGCAGCTGCCGGGCCAATGGCCAAAGCTAAAAGTGCTAATGTTGCTAAATCCATGTGGTATTTTTCCTAAATATAGTTACAAAAAAATTATCCAATTGCAGTTTGTAAATCTGCTAATAAATCGTCAACATCTTCCACACCAACACTTAGTCTGATTAAAGAATCTACTAAGCCGTTTTTTAATCGTTCCTCTTTTGGAATGGATGCATGCGTCATACTTGCAGGATGGCCAATCAAACTTTCAACACCACCTAAACTTTCAGCTAATGAGAACAAATGGGTAGCAGACAAAATACGTGTTGCTTCTGCAAAATCATCTCCCTTTAAAGTAAATGAAACCATTGCACCAAACATCCGCATTTGTTTTTTTGCGATTTCGTGATTTGGATGATCAGTAAATCCCGGCCAATAAACTTTTTCAACTTTTGGATGATTGCGTAAAAACTGTGCAATTACTGCAGCATTTTCACAACTGCGTTGCACTCGTAAATGCAAAGTTTTAATACCACGTAAAATCAAAAAACAATCCTGGGGGCCTGGCACGGCACCGGTTGCATTCTGAATAAAATATAACTGATCGGCAAGCGCTTTATCTTTAACAATAACACAACCATGAATTACATCGCTATGTCCGCCTAAATATTTTGTGGCTGAATGCACAACAATATCTGCACCTAAATCAAGCGGATTTTGCAAATAAGGCGAAGCAAAAGTATTATCCACGCAAACTAAAACTCCGTGTTTTTTAGCAATTGCACAAATGGCAACAATATCAATAATACTCAACATCGGATTAGTTGGTGTTTCTATCCAAATGAGTTTTGTATTTGCATTAATAAGTGGTTCGAGATTATCAGGGTTTGTCAAATCGGCAAAATGAAATTGCATACCAAATCGCGCATACACTTTTGTAAATGCACGATAGGTTCCGCCGTATAAGTCGTTCATGGCAATAACCTCATCGCCCTGACTAAACATTTTTATAATTCCATCAGTAGCTGCCAATCCGCTCGAAAAACAAATACCGAAATTGCCATTTTCCAAAGTCGCCAAATTTTTCTGTAACGCATCGCGTGTTGGATTTTGCGTACGTGCATACTCATACCCTTTATGGTCACCGGGTGCATTTTGCACATAAGTACTAGTCTGAAAAATCGGAGTCATAATCGCCCCTGTGCTTGGATCAGGGTCAACTCCTGCGTGAATCACTTTCGTATTAAATTTCATGTTACTTGGTTTAATTAGCCAATTAGCTGATTAGCAAATTAGCTAATGTGGGTAGCTGCGCTACTGGTTTATGTTAAAATAAAAATGAAAATAATGATTTAAGATAATTTCTTTTTGTTGTGGAAATAATTTTATTAATTATTTTTTGAATTTCTGTAAGTTGATTTAACAATGATGTGGTTTCAGGATAATATTTTGAATGTTGAGCTAGTAAAAGCCAGTATTCAGCCTCATCAGCTTCTTTTGCAGCAATTTTGAATTTATGTATAAAATCACTTTTACTTTCTGCATTCTGAGCCTCCTTTACATTAGCGCCAATAGATGTTCCTGACCTTAGAATTTGATTGCTTAATACAAATTTATGCATTTCATTAAGTTTTTCGGAAAAATCAATTATCATTAATGAAAAGTCAAACGTAAGGTTGAGGATTAAATTATCCTGCTTGTAATTTGATGATAACATAATTATTAATTTTAGGGTTAAACAAAATTGTATTTACGAAATTAATAAATATTATCAGCGATAAAATCAACCAGGTTTCCAAAAAATTAGCAAAGAACATTCTGTTTCCGCGTTTAAGGTTTATTAAAAGTTGTACAACAACTTTTGCCATATTTCAAATAATAATTCCCGATATCAAATAATCCTTACAAACTTTCAACAATCCCCCAAAATTCAATTAATTAATATTTATATAATTCAAAGAATTCATCT
>Ga0075154_10001022_pt1 | contig 21152 bp, 10 predicted proteins | sample JI71714BDNA_FD_70965 | JGI IMG/M metagenome (GOLD analysis project Ga0075154, IMG submission 70965) | Wastewater effluent complex algal communities from Wisconsin, to seasonally profile nutrient transformation and Carbon sequestration -... | ecosystem: Engineered > WWTP > Effluent > Algae...
TTTGCCTTCTTCCAAAACCGTCACTAGATTTGCGGTTCGGCATTGTTTGCTACAATATTGTGCCGTTGCCAAATGTTCGTTGTCGACACTACTGGCAGGCGAGTGGATGATTTTCGTTCGCAAGGCACTACTGACACGCCCGTTGCGGAGTTTGCCACTACCGGAACAAGTGGCAGTAGTCGAGACCTTGGCATTTTTATTTGATCGAGCGCCAATGCAATTTCCCCTCACAGACCACGAAGTCTTGGCATTATTGTCAGAGCTCTTGAAGCTTACTGCCATTGCTGATGGAGCCATGGCTGCCAAGGAAGGTGAGACGTTTCCATTAGTCGATAAAAACGGATATGTTTCCTGGAAATACAAAAGGGAACGCAAAGCCGTGCCCCAGAGGCATGTTTGCTCAATGTTCTTGGGAAAGGAAATAGACCTGACACCTGAAGAAACAGGAGGGATCCTTGTAAACATTCCCGCTGATCTCCCCATGGGTGTTCAGCTCCGTGTGGCAGCTCTCATTCTGTTTCGAGCGATCATACGGCGTCATACCGATCCCTTCTTTGATCCGCACTCGGCCAACACTGTGGGAAACATTCGACCTCACGTTATTAGTCTTTTATTTCGATCGCTGGTCTCCAATCCACCTCAGGCAGTGGCAGTGGCACACTCTGCTCTTCAGGACGTTTTGACTCTTGATTCCGCGCAGCCATTAGGTGCTCCTCCTCTTGATCCATCTTCTCGACACAGTCGACTTCCCAAGGAACTGCTTCAAGCTTGCATCAAACCCGTCTTGTTAGATCTGCGAGACTATACCAAACTGACACTTCCTTTGCTCAGAGGCCTAGCACGTCTTTTGTCCTTGTTGGCCACTTGGTTCAACAAAACTTTGGGTGATAAGCTTCTGGAACATTTGGGTCGATGGCTAAACCCTGACAAAATCTCAAGTTTGGGAATATGGAATGCAGGAGAGGAGCAAATGATTGCTGCTGCCATGATAGATTTATTTGATTTGTTGCCACAGGGTGAAAAGTTTGTTGAGGGAGTGATCAAGACAGTGATAAAGCTAGAGGCTTCTTCTCATCAGTTTTCTCTTCCTTGTGGATCATCATCACCTTATCGGGCTCCACTAACTAAATACTGCAACCGATATTTTTCCGTAGTTTTAGAATTTTTCCTGACACCAACGCGGCTGAACGATCCGAGTAAGTCCATTGTTAGAATTCTTGTTGGCATGCGAGGGGCTAAGCTTTTTCCTCAACATCACTTCATCTCTCGTACCTTAGTCTATAGTGCTTTATTTCAAGACATCTTGAACAGAGATGATGCTAAAGGTTTGCGTGAAGGACTTGCGAATCCAGATTTCACTAGGCGAATGCTTAGTGTATGTTTCGAAAAACCTTTAGCAATGATCAGGTCCGAGAAAGCCAGTTCCGCTTCAAAACAAAGCAGAAATGCTACAGAAATTCTCACGCAACATGGAATTCCGCATGCCGGTACTCAGTTGTCAAAGGAAGCTTCGCTACAAGCTGAAGTGGATTCAAATCAAAAACAATTACTTACACTGCAGGAGGCTGAATCACAAGCTAAGGCCGCTCTCCAAATGACCATGGACAAAAACAAATCAAACACTCCCACGTCTATGGAAGCAATCCATGCAGCGAAGAGAAAGCACTCTCTCGCCCAACAGGCATACGCAAAGGCGGATAAAGCTTTGGTTGAGTCCAAAAGAGTATTAGCAGTTGAAGTTGGTCGCAAAAATGACGACAAAGCTCCTCCAAATGAAGCATCTCAGGCAGTCATGACTAGAGACTCACTAGAGCTCCAATATCAAGGTTTCTTAATGATTGACACACTCGTGAAGCACGACCCTAACTACCTAACAGAAACAAAGAGTGCCGACGTTGTCAGAACTTACCGATGGCTCTGGCACTCAAAAGGACGCCACTTGCGGTTGCTTCATGAGGAACTTCTTCCGGTCAAATATCAACTCGAGTCAAAGTTTATTGCCTCAGCACTGATGACCTATTCATCCTTACGCCCAAGTGATGCCGATATTTTGTTTGATTTGCTTCGCATTTTTCTCGAACAAACTAGTGTCGATTTTTCTCGTGTGAAACGCTTCTTGGAGGAAACAGTGTCCAACAAACTTTCCTTAGATGATAAAAAGAATGTGTTCAAGCGCTTCTTTAATATTCTCGGAAGTGACCGACCGGAAGAAACCAAGGTATTAAGTATTCATTATTTGGTTTTACCCTTGCTTCGTTCGTGTCTTCGATCTCAAGCCGAAGAGGCGAACAATGTTATAGACGGCGATACTTTATCAAAGCTTGTCTCTGAATCAATGGAACAAGGCGAGAAATGTGGTGAAAGACTTCAGATTGAGCTTCTCATGATGCTTACGATATTGATCGAAGAAAGAGCAACTGAGATCGGAACTCACAAAAAGGAATTGATTAAGTTTGGTTGGGGCAGACTTAAGAGTGAAGATTCCTCTAGCAAACTATGGGCTTACGTGAACGTTTGTACTTTCATATCCAAATTCGAGACACCGAGCAAACTTACTTTACAAGTTTACTTTGCCCTATTTAAGTCGTATCAACAAGAAGCAAAGGACCTTGTTCGACAATCGCTTGAGATATTGGTGCCCTGTCTAACGATACGTCTCACGCCGGACGAATTCGACCAATGCATGAAGGATACAAGAAAGGTCATGTATGAGGAAGGCCATGGAACCCCGCAACTCATTCATATGCTGCAAATAGTAGTTCGGCATCCAGATGTCTTTTTTGGTCATAGACACTTGTTTGTTCAGCTTATGGCCAACTCTTTACATCGGTTAGGTTTAGCTCCTAATTCTCAAATAGAAAATAGAGCTTTAGCACTATCAATTTGCGATTTGCTCTTCAAATGGGCAGACCAAAACACGAATAAAATCGAGCACAACATCCCAAAATTTAAAAGTGGAGACAAAAGGAAAGCGCAGAGTACTCCTTCGGAAACTCATCGAAAAAAGATAAAAAATTCGAATGCTTCATCGACTGGCATAATTGAATCCTCTGATGTGGAAGGAACTCTGAATACGGGTATAGTAAGTTACCTGCTGTTAATGCTCTTTTAATTGTCACCAGACGCTTACGCTATGTAATCCTGTCTGTGATGCAGGCGAATTTAAGCATCAACTTTTTGATACGTCTAGCAATACTCACGGCAGAAGCAAAAGATGAACAAAATGCTATATTAGGACAAAGATCACTTAAACTCCTTGATCGAGGCTTCTATGTTATAGGGAGCAACGTTGAAATAGAAGTTGCTTCATTTGAGAAGATATTTTCAGTTTGCTCTGCAAACGAAATAAACACAAGTAAAGAAGCTAAAAAAAGCAAAGAGAAGCCAACCAAAGTCAAAGGAAATGGAAAATCTGCAAAGACGGCCCTTGGCGAGAAATCAAGCAAACCGAATCCAGAAAAGCAGGGTACGCGTGATCATGGGCCTTCCTCTAAATCGCTTCAAATGTTTTTAGATTTGATGTCAGCCATTGTCAGTCAAATCAGTTGTCGTGCTCTACTCTGTGAAATCTCAGATAAAGTTTGCAAAGTATTGCATGAATGTTTCTATAGAGCTCATTTTTCAGAAAATTCCGCTTTGACTGTAAGGCTTGAAAAGCTGGTGATACAAGTAGTCGGCTCGCAGCAATGTCCAGTGGTTCTCATGAATTGCATTAATCAGCTTGTAGAAGAAGGACTACGTGCTAGGATCGAAGATTCTTTCTTCTTGAATTTGTCAGAAGGCAATGATTCCAAAAATACCTATGACCAAGATGATGAAGGTACGAAAAAAAGTCAAATTGAGACGGATTCTACCGGAAAAACGGCTCCGACTTCCCCGGCTCTTATGCTACGCCTCATAGAAAGTGTAGTTGATAATGGCAGGCCTTCCTATGTAGAGAACTTTTGTTTGAGTATTAGCCAAGTTGCTCATAGAATTTTGAGCTCAGATTGTCATGTCTTTTCGCATGCAACAACACCTGGTGCATCAGGTGGAAAGCTCGTTGGAGCAGATTCTTTTGCGACCCCAGTTATAGGTATTCTTGAAGAAGCTTTACGCTACAGACATGCCCCATCCACAACTGAAAGCCGTAAGGCCAGTGTTACTGCAAAACGCAATTTACCCGAAGAGTCTATTGATGCGATTGTTTCCTCCATTCGCTTATTGGGTAACAGTAGTGTGCCTCGTACGTTTTCGCGAATGCGAAAGGAATTTTTCCGATTGTTGAATATTGTTCTAGACGCCGGTGATAATATAAAGCTCCTTGCAACAACTATTGCTCTAATTGGGAAATGGATTCACGAAAGCGGGGGAGGTCCGCTTACGACAACAGAACGAAACTCTTTTCTTGTGAAAATGGCTGTGCTAGATTCTCGATTCAAATCAGGCATAGACGGGCAACTTTTGTATGACCTTCTATGTAATGTCTTGACGGAGAGAGTGCACCCAGTTAAAATTGAGAATCCCGCACAAAATCAAATAGATTCCAAATCGGCTGCTATTAGTTTGTTTTCGCCTAATGAAACCTTTCGAACAGCATTTATCTCAAAGTCTAATAGCCTGACGAGGAAATCACAGATTTTTCGAGATGAAAAGGATGTCAAATCGACAAATATTGAGGACAAGCGCCCTGATCGATTGTCTCTAGTGCTCCAACAGCTTATGAAACTTGACACTGAAAATTCCGGAAACAAATTTTTACCTGTCTCTTATGCAGAACAGTTGCTTATATTATCTAAGGCCAGTGGATGCTTGAAATTTTGTAGCAGCCCTTCGGAGTCATATAATGCCATCCATGATGAGTTGCCGACTCTGCCCTCTTTAGATTCAATTGAATCCTCCCCTGAAAACAACTCATCAGACACCCAACTTTTTTTGAGTAATTTCCACGGCTCATTTTTGCGATCAAACAGCGTGGGATCTTTGGACCTTAATATTTATGTATTGGACATCACAAATCATCTGCATTCCAGCGTACAACTTTCACACAAAGTGTTTGGACACATTTTACGCAGTACATGGAATCATCTGGTAGACAATTCCGCTCGAGATATACTCACTTCTGCCTTTGAAGTGGTTTTGACGCGCCCTTATCACTTACAATTTCTGCAATGTGAGCACGAATCTGAGCAATTGAACGAAACGGGCGCTTCTAGATCACCGCCCAAGATGTCAAATGTTGTCAAAGCTTTAATCGACATCATAAGTACCTTGGATCCAGTTCCTTTTCTAGACTTGGATGTTCTTTTATCTTGTGCCAAAAAGTATAGCAGCTGGTCTGAGGTCATCTCGATCTTAGATCAGTATTATGTAGCCTTAGAAGATGATTCCTTCAATCAAGATCTTTTTTTGGAAGTCTCCCAGGCTCTACAATGTTGTTTTGTGTCCCTCGGTAGCAAGGATATGGATTTGTCCGTGGCCATCAGAAATGGAGCGTTGGTTTCCGGGACGAAACAGGCCATGACACTAGATTTATATGGACGGATCGATGCTTCGCTTAGTAAATATCAATCTTTAATGGAAAAGGCTGAAGCGGAAGGCTCAAACTTCAATGTCTCTCTATTGGAATTGTCTGTATGGGAGGACAGATGGGTTGATTTGAACAAAGAATCTTGTCAGTGGGAGATTCTTTCTCATTACACGAAGTCATCAAATGTTCCGCTTCTAACGGTCGAGCGCGCCTGGAAATCTCGCGATTGGCCTTTATTGAGACAAGCTTGCTCGATGCCTTCAATCGTAGCTCTTATTGAAGAAGGCGATCCTGTGCAGTACATGAATGAAATATTTTTAACGATCGCGGACGGTAACCTTGAGAATGTGGAGAATTTGCATGCTCAGACGAGCCAACTATGCTTGTATCAGTGGCAGCTGCGCCCAAAAATTTGCACAGCAGGTAGTCACCATGTATCCTTGTTCCAAATGATGCATCGACTGGTAGAGACACGAGAGTCAGGACAAGTGATGGTCGAAGCCGCCACACACTCCAAAATTAGGACATTACCAAATCTTAAAAACCTACTTACGACCTGGAGAGAAAGGATACCAAACGAATTTGAATCCATTTCAGTATGGGAAGATCTTTTCACTTGGAGAGCTCACGTTTTCAGTGCCATGTCGCAAAAATTTCAATGGTCAGATCCCAGTCAGCTTGCTGGCTTGCACGACAGACCTTGGACGGCTATACAAATGGCCCGGGTCGCAAGGAAGCAGGGAATGAAAGATTCCTCGCTGCTCTCTCTGAGTAAATTGACGGACTGTGCCATGGATGTTTCGGATGCGTTTTCCAAGTTACGCGAGCAAATTGTAATTTATAAGGACTCCAAATCACTGGAAGAATTGAAGGGCGGGCTAAACATGGTCAACACAACAAATCTTTCATATTTTGACTCTTTACAGAAAAGCGAGTTATTTAGACTCAAGGCATCATTCTTGAATTCTTTAGGCGCCCGAGCTAAATCCAATCATGCATACTGCCAGAGCTTACAAATTTGTCCAACCTATGCGAAGTCCTGGCTTAGTTGGGGAGAGTTGTGCACGTCTCTAGCGGAACTTACAGAAAAGCAAAGCACTAGTACCTCTACATCCGATTCTTCTCCGTCGTCACAGGAAAAAAAGGCTGTCCAATACCTGGCGCAGGCTATGGGTTGTTACCTCGAAGCCATGAGTTGTGGAACTTGTGAGTGGGCTAGAGTGCATATTCCGCGTTGTATTTGGATGCTTCGTAAAGAATCTACTCCTGGCCTGTTATGCCAGACATTCGACTCTCGAAGCAAAACACTTCCAGAATGGGTTTGGCTGCCTTGGATACCGCAGCTTCTCACATCCTTAGGCAGATCTGAGGCACCTTCATTGCGGCCCATATTAAAGAGAATTCTTCTCCGCTATCCCCAAGCTCTTTATTTTGGGTTGCGTGCTTTCTATCTAGAGAGAAGAGACATTGAACGCGCTCATCGCTCAACCAGCCCATCTGGCCAACAAAGCTTTCCAGCCGTAGCATATGCAGAAGATTTGATGAGTTCGCTTCGAAGAGCTCACTCACAATTGTGGGCGTCTCTTGAAGCCATTTTGGAAGAATTGATAATTCGCTTCCGCCCTTCTCTTGAAGAAGAATTACTCAACACAATCAAGGCTTTGCTTCAAAGAGGAAAACAAGCTCTTGACAAAGGAGGAGCCAACGAGAGCTACTATGCTGAGCTTCTAGCAAACTTCCGTAAAACACTTAATCGTGTTGGAACCAAGTTTTTCAATTCTCCAGTTCCAATCACACATGACACATCAGGTATGTACGATTATAGGGCAAAGTTAGCAGCTCAGTTTAGTGTTCGATACAAGAAGCAGTTCGATCAAGATTTTATGAAGAGTCAAACAGCATCAGACGTACCATGGACTCTTCACGGTATTGTCCAGAGCTTAGCCAAATGGCAAGAGATTCTCGATCAGGCAATTGCTGGAACTCCCGCATGCGTACCGCTGCATCAAGTTTCTCCGGTTCTGCTTTCTCTTTCTTACGAGCCGCCTGATCTGTGGGAAGGTAAGCAACTATTGTTTTTCCATTTTACAATATTCGCACTATTTCACCTTTCCACCCTGGATCGTTTCTGCAGGTGCCTGTGATCCACGTAGAAATCGGAGTTCAAGTATAGAGAATGATTCTGTTCCTACCTCGCCTTCTTCGTCAGCGATGGCAGCTTCAGCAGCAGCATCAGCAGCAGCTAAATCCGTCGCCTCTCAAGCAGCAGCGGAAGGCATCTGGGGAGACTTCGGAGGCGGCTCGGCGTCAGTGGAAATATTCGGTCAATACGCGCCATACTGCGCTAACCATTTTCACTCCAAGCCAAAGCCAGAGTTAACAGCAAAGCTTGTCCGATTTGAGTCTTCCATAGAAATAAAAAAGACCTATGATGAACAACAATTGGTACGATGGATAACGATGTGCGGCAGTGATGGAATTAATTATCGATTCATGCTACAATTTAATGGCTCATATTTCACGAGGGCTGACGAACATTGTGCACAAGCTCATTTCCTTCTTGACAAAGCGCTACGCAAGGGGATCATGTCGTCTCGAAAACACTTATCTTTTAGACCAAATACTGTTGTTCCCATTGCACAGCGATTGAGGATGATTGCGGACCACAAAAACAACATGTCACTGAAAGAAATACTCGTGGATTTCAGTTTGTCTGCAGGGAAAGATCCGTGTGAGGCACAATCGTTTTATACTGAGAAATTATCAAAGATTGAAACATCTGAGGGTTCAGCCACGGGCGAGTTGAAACTAAAACTTTATCTCGAAATGTGTGAAACAAGAGTTATGCCGACAATCTTACAGCATCAAATCTTTGCTTCTGCAGGTTCAGCAGAATCTATTTATTTTTTCCGCAAGAATTTTTCTTGCCAGTTAGCGCTGGCATCCTTGATGCAACATGCTATGAATTCAAATGAAGTAATACCGTCGAGAGTTGTGTTTAATGTTCAAACCGGACAGGTGATTCCGTTCGACTTCAGACTTTCTTACAATAACCAAGGCCTTCTCGATGGAAACAGCATCCCCTTTCGCATGACCCGAAACATTTCGACTCTTATAGGAACTTCGATGCGTGAAGGGGTGTTTATACCAACTTTTACTTGTGGAGCCGAAGCGATGAGTAAGGTGAAAGATGATTTCAGGCCAGCTTTATGTCTCATTCTTCGCGATGACATTGTTTCGTGGTATTGTTCCAAGTCACCGCCGCGCAGCGATGTCAAGAATCAAGAACTAGAAAGGCAGCTGGGAGAACGCATATTGAAGAATGTCTCGATCTGCCAAAAAAGATTTTCAGATTGCTCCCCTGATGATTCACAAAATAGCGGCGACAATTTGGCAGATGCTCAGGTTAGAGAACTGTTGAGCACAGCGATTTCCCCAGAAATTCTCTGCCATGCCACCCCAGTATTTCAGGCGTGGCTCTAAGTTGTGTAAAATTAAATTCTAAACGTTATCTATAATCAAAGCCATAATGAACTTAATGAAGTTCATTCACAAAGTCGGTAGCTTCATCGAAAAGTGTTTGGGAGTCTTCTATCGAACAACCTATTGCAGTGAATCCAACTTGGGTGAAGGGAAAAAAGAAACAGATGATCAGCCTACATTGAAATAATACAAAAAGCACAGGTTTTGAACTTACTTATGCCACAATTCGTGATAGATTTTACCATGTGAATGACAACGCCGCGTAATGTGCTTTGATTCCAAGTAAAGCCTTCATTGAAATGTATTACGGCATTCAAAAAAGTAGATTCAGTCATGCCCAATAAATTTGGTGCATAAAAAGTGTCAGTTGCAGTATAGAGCCTTTCTTCCCCACTGGCTGTTAGGAATGATCCATCAGTTTGTGTCTTTCCTCCTGTTAGGAGCTGAAGGATTGCAAAAGGATGGGTTGTGCCACCTTGACGTAAATTTATTTCGAGAGCATAACATTCTAGCTGGGTCTTGGTAGAACTCTCTATGCAAGGGGTCTCCACGACCACAAAGTCAACAGAGAAATGGCCTGTCACCCCCTTCTTAGCGAGGAAATTACCAACGCGTGCACCGCTTTCTATTAAGGTTGAACGGTAGATCGCGGAAGCAGGAAAGCGACATCCTTTATAAATCTGGTGATCTAAAATCTGTTCATGTGTAGAGATAATATGGCAAAAACCATATCCAATTACTCCTTGTACGCTAGGTGAGCCGATTATTTTGCCTTCTACAAATGACTCTGCGATCACTCCAAGTCGTGTAATCTGATCCTTGTAGCCAGGTTTGGAAGCTGTTCCTTGCCACTTCTGTTCTGGATCCAAAATGGTCATTGTAGGAAGAAGCTTTTCAATCTCAGTTGCCAAGGCTTCTATTACACTGCGGTCAGGTGTAATAAATTCAGTCGGATATAGGCTTGAAAGGTCAAGCTGATGCGCGCTCGTAAGGGTTATGAAATAATGTATGCCATCAAAGCAGCGATGGACTTACCATGGCGTTACCTTTCCCTGAAAAACCAAGATTAAGCTTACACAAAAACCTAGAAGGCCGGTTTTCATAAACAAGAATTTGTCGAGCCAAACCTAATGCTAATGAGCCTAAGGATCTCAGTGCTGCTTCCTTATAAGGACATTTCACTTCTGTATCTAGCGACCCTTCAGTAAGTAAATCCGAGTCATCTATTGCTGGTGTGCCTGGCGGGTGTCTGATCCCGCATTCGCGAAATAATTCTCGACTTCCTTGTTTTGTTCCCCAATAGGAAAATTCAGGCGGGGCTTCCAAAAGTGGAATGCCCAAAGACCTAGAAAGTCTATGGTTCAGAGTAAATAAATTGTTAATCTGAGGTCTTCAAAGAACGAAATAATAATTTCAACGAGCGTAAAACTCTCACCGTGTCAAGGCCTCTGATCCGACAAATGCACTGATTCCTCCAAGTGCCTTTTTAGCTTCATTATCAGGTCCATCATGATGAATGATTCCATCAACGAAGCTCACAATATTAAGATCGGAGATAACTTGTTCTGCAAGCTTGGCACTATCTGATTCATTGCGTGATAATTGAGACTTGGATAATTTCTCATCATTTAAGCAAACATGTTACTCACCTTGGGTTTTTAGAGGTGGCGATAGCATATACAAACGCTCAAGCTGGGAGCGCAACTCAGAACCGTCTTCTTTTGCCGAAAACAAAACTTTGGAAAGCATGACCTGAAGATCGCAGATTCCTATCGTCACAAACTTACTCACCTTGTCCACGCAGTGTTAGCAGGTATCTAACGAAGCATTCATTCGTTGGAACAGAACTGATGTAGATGAGGTGCACGCTAGGATGTTTTAGTAATAAGAGATGATACAGCTGTCGCTCCTCATAAACTTCGACATGTTTACAATGCCTCTGAAGCTCAGCATGATCTAAATCAATCCCAGGAACACATACGATGAAAATGGGATCTCTGAGATATATTCAATCGTGCTGCTTGTAAGCACAAATTTTCATCTGGAAAGCAAAGCAATCATGCAGCTATACTTACAGATCGTGATCGGTGTTGGGACAAGAATACTTTGCTGCCAAAAGTGAAAGATAATCTGGAGTCAACGCTTCTATAACAACATTTTTTTGGCAAGTTTTGTCATGTGGAATGTCGCTAAAAGATCTCATAAACTTTCCATCAGATCTCGTCCCATTTCGAACATGACCCTGGAAACAAATTGATTTTCTGTGTTTTGGAACTCCATCGCAATGTTTTGAAGACGGATTCATTTTTAGGGAACGTTTGTTAATCGTGTAATATTTTTGCTAAAAAGAACGCTTTTGGAGGCAAAGTGTCGCATCTTGCAGCAACAATTTGCCTAAAGCTGTTCCAATTAGGGACATTTTGGAAGCGTAGATGCGAATCATATCACGTGAATGTGTAATAGATTCAACGTATACAAATATTTTCCATTAATTTTTGTAGCTAAGTCAATCAGGTTCGCATTCAACTGAACTCTCAAATGGACAGTTTTCAAAAGGGTGACGACATTTTGGAGATGAGAACCATGTTTGTCAGAAAAGGAAACAACATTAGATGGCCTCAATTTCAATATGAGTTCTGCTTGCGCACTTATAGTTGCAGAAAATGTGTCAATAGGCTTCAAGTACCACCGCTTGCATGAAGAGGGTTGAAAAATGTATCAAGGTCGTCTGAGAATGAAATTATCCAAAGGATGAAAGGTCGTCTGAGAATAAAAATTCTCCAAAGGATGAAAGGTCGTCTGAGAATGAAATTATCCAAAGGATGAAAGGTCGTCTGAGAATGAAATTATCCAAATACAATTTCATCCTTTAGTAGATATAAGTAATAACTTTGTAAACAAGAAATTAAAAACTAACGTATTGCGTTTTTCTCGAAGAGTAAATAATACTAGGCTCCGCTTCTGTTGATTTTCTATCTTTTCCTGTATTTATATAAGTTCTGCAATATACACAAATATGAAACAAACAAAGCTGATTTCTGACTTTGATTCGAGTTCTGACTGAGGTTTCTCTTCTTCTACTAATTAATCACAGACTCCCTCTTGAACATCAGACATTTTCCAACGCATCAGGAGAGTGCGAATATGTTTGATCTATTAAGTGCACAGACCAATGGTTAAAATATCACTTATTGTTTTATTATCAATTGTTGCCATTTAAATGTTTTCAGGAATAATATCTTCACTGAACTTATGCTATTTCACTCCTTGATGACAAGATCTTGGAGTCGTCCTGGGATACTTTAGCTTTGAAAAAAACAAGTTTTTATAAAGCTAGATACTGAATTGACTTCCCAAACAGCTATTTCATAGGGTCTTGAATACTATATTTTCAAAGGAACTAGTAGTTGAATCGCCGTTGAAATAAATTCATATTCTGATTTCATGTTGCTCAAAGCGCTTTCAGTTTGTATCTTAGACTTCCAGATAACTGGACAGTCTGCTACACAGATCAAGTGCCTGTTCTGTTTTTGACACTTGAAAGATCTTGAATATCTTCATAAAATCTCAGTCCAAGAAGTTTCAAAGCGGCTGAAGGTTCAAAAATCAAACCTCCATTTTTGTGCAAAGTCAATCTTGGCTAATCCGTGAGAATTCTTGGGAGAATTCTTGGGAGAATTCTTGGGAGAATTCTTGGGAGAATTCTTGGGAGAATTCTTGGGAGAATTCTTGGGCGAATTTGAAAACCTTGCATATTTATTTAGTGCACTCTTGATGTCAGGACGAGTGTGATCTAGATATCCAATCAAGACAATTGAACTTTATTGATCAAACATCACTTATCGTGGTCCTCTGTCTTCATCAGAACCAAGTGTGCCACAACCTGCTGCTGTTTCGCGAGCAGTGTTTGCTCAAGACAAATTGCTATGATGATAACTTATATAAGGGTATTCTGGGTCATTTCAATAGAATCAACGGGACGCCTTTTCATGTGGACTATGAGAAACTTGGAATCATTCTAAACATTCAATTTCAATCCCTCTGATCTGAGTTTTTCCTTTGTATAATTGATATGTTCATGGCTAGAGCTGAACAATAGAGTATAATTTACACAATCAATTCAAAAAGAATTCTCACTGATAGAGATGGATATGACGAGGTTTAGTTGAATCCAAATTTTTCAAACTTGGATTTCATATATTGAAAGAATTTTAAAAGGCTCGACATCCATAGAGTGACTTATTCAACTTAAAATCTCTTCCTGGTTTGTGAGATCCCAAGGCATTTGAATAAAGTGGATGCATAATATCTGAATCAACAAAAGCAACTGTGTAGTCCACCTGACAAGATTCCGATTTGGAGATTGTTGAGAGGACAGTAAAATCCTTTTCACCGGACCACAGGGGTATATTTCTCAAAGAAATCATTTCTGGCACTCTGATGGCCACCTCAAACACAAAAAATTAACCTCAATTCACATAAGAATTAATCATGCAATAAATTTCACTCAAGTATCCATGTTTTATGAGGCGCTTTCATCCGTGGTTCTCTTGATCTATCCACTATTGTTTTTTTGCTTGTAAAGTCTCCACTTCCTTGACCATCGCCTCCCATTATCAATTAGTGTAGTCTCATCCATGGCTTTGTTTCAATTAGGATTATCCACGGAAGTCGTTTTAGCTATTCGAGTCAAAGGATGCTAATCAACCAGCTCTTGGGTTATCAGATTAGTGTAAGCTTTGACTAATTGATTAGTGGCAGAAAAACATGATGCTTTAGAGACAGATGATGCTCTTGAGCTGTCTAGAGAGCTTAACATGAACTTATCTAGGTCATACCTGTTAAGATTCACCCATTCTTCAATGTAAAATGTTGAATTCGGGCAACACGCTTGTCCAGTAGGCGCTGCACTTGGTTTTGGTCTTGGTCAGGATCTTGGTCTTGGTTGTCGTTTGTCAGGCATTAGATTTGCGAATCTAGCTCCCTTTGAGTGACGGATCAGTTATGAAAGCAATTTTGTTGGTCTCTCTGAACCAATGGATGTTCAACATGCTTCCACTGAAAGGTTCAACAGAGTTATGCTAAGGTTGAGGCTGAATAAACATGCTGCCTTTTTTGTATTTCTAATAGAATGCCAGGGTGCTAATGCCTCTCTTACCATTTCACAAGTCAAAATATACAGGCAGTCCTAGAAAAGTATCCATTAAGACTAGTATGGGAGTGGAATATATGACAACAAATCTGTCGCAACAAACAACAGAGTAGCAGCAGAATTCGTGTTAAGTTCTTTGCCGCTCTAGTGACTGGTATGTCCTGGTCAGTAGTGACTTTCTTCCTGATGCATATGGCAACATAATACACGCCAATCAAGAAATTTAATGAATTTGTCACTTGATCTTGAAACTTTTGACCACATCTTGTAATTATAGAATGCCAAGATGCCAAGGCCACTTGTACCATTCTACATGTCGAAACTTACAGGAAGTCCTATAAAAGTATCCATTGAGACTATTGTGGGAGTGGAATACATGACAAAAAAGCCGTCGCAACAAATAACAGAATAGCAGCATCAGTGGTGTTAAGTTCTCTTGCCGCTCTTATGTCATGAAGACAATAGTTGCAAGATAAGAGACTAATTGTCCACCACAATTTCAAAAGCTATAAAGAATGGATTGACAAACTCTGTTAAACTGGCCTTGCATTAGTCTCTTCCACTGTTTAAAATAGTAAAATTTTTACATCTGACAGAAGAGGGAGATCTTGAAATTTGGCCTCAATTGAAACAGCAATGCGACAATACAAATCATACGGCAACTCATGTCTTGTCACGCCTGTCACATGTTTATATTTTTTGCCGTTCCAACGGATTACGCTTGTGTTACAAGTGTACCACAATGGATTCCGTACAATCACTTTCACATATTTGTGACATTTGCCCATTTCTTTTTCAACCAGGAATCTTAATGGCAATCTTTCTCAAGAAACGCATGATGATCCCTCGCTTTCTCTTTGGCCGGACGCAAAAGAGTCAGCGATTAGTTTTACCGTGTAACTCAGGTGTTTTGCAAGTTAGTAGACACAACATGGTTGAATTCCTAATCGGAGGCCGTTTCCCATGGACCTGCGACAATCGTTTTTACTCTTCTGGAGACCTTAAACTTAATAATCAAGCAAAAATATCAGTGGCAATTGTTGGAGCAGGTCCTGCTGGATTGTCAGCGGCATTGCACCTTGCACCACTGGTTTCGAAGGGCATTTTACAAGGTCCTATACATATATATGAATCTACTGGACCCAAGGACATGGAATTACACTACACGACAAGAGGTACTGGTACAATAGGGCGTGAGGTTGGTGTTGGTATTTGGTCTACAGCTTTGTGGCCTTTTGTTAAAGAACAAAGAAAATCTCATGAAATCTTATTGAATGCCATTAATAAAGTTGGCACTTATGTTGATAGAGTGGGATACCGTACACCGGATGGATCTTGGCTTGCAAAGTCCAAGTTGCCAATCAATCCTATCCTTGCAAACACAAATACCAATCAAACTACGGAACCCGGACTTGTATTTCTCCAAGAGAAAGAGTTACTGAAAGCTCTTCATCAAGCTATCCAACACGAAGTCATTGTTGAAAAATCAATAATTCTTAATCCTAGCAAAGCAGTGGAGCAAATTGTTTGTGATGACATGCCTGCTCGCAATCACAATGGCCGACGACGAGGTGGCGGAAGATTAGTTTTTCACAATGGATGTCAATCTGATGAAAAATTTGGTTTGATCCTTTCAGCTGGAGGAACCCACTCTATTTTGCGTAAACGATATTCGCGACACATGGATCACACCTATAAGCTCAAGTTTGGCATTAACTTGAGCCCTAATCGAGCCGACACCACGTCTAAGGGAGGATGCAAGCGTGTGGCCCCCGTTGCCACTGCAAACAGTCTGATGCGGGACAAAACAGAATCATTACCACTCACGGAAGACATGGAAGAAAGAGGATATGTTGTCTTTAGGGGCAACTCACGATTGCCACTAGCTGATTACGGAGGCATTGCATTTCAAACTTGGGGTACAAAGCACAACTTGCGATTTGCAACTGTACCCTGCACAATGTACGACTCTGAAAAGCCACAAGAAGGACAAGTTTGGTTTTTTACCACTAATGATGCCACACTTTTGGATAAAATTTTGAAACAAGAAAACGGAGACCAAACCGACAATGAGGGATGGAAGAAACACTTGGAACAATATATTCGACAACAGAATTGGCATGACCCAGTGGCTAAGCTCATTGAATCAACTCCAGCAGATCGTATGTGGATGGAAACAGCTGTAGCTCATCGTTACTCAGCTGCTGCTCTTGGCTCCGGATTTGAGCATAATTATGATAACGATTTAGAGAGTGACGAACCCATGTTTTTTCATTCACAGAGTGACGAACCACTAATGGTATATGTTGGGGACGCCGACATGACTGTTGATCCCGTGTTGGCACAAGGAATAACGATTGCCATGGAAGATGCGGCCAATATTTCTAATTGTTTGCAAGAAGCGCACAGAAAGCTGTTCTCGGCTACGGGAGCCGAGCATGGTTTCAAGGTCCAGCAATACGAAACACTAAGAGCTGTGTTGAAGGAGAGGCATATTCAGAAAGGTGATAGACTCTTGTGTTTGTTGCGGGCAACTGAATTAGTTCACACTCTTGCTCAGCCTAGCAGTTGGACTGGAGTCATCACCACACTAATTTTGCGTCCTTTGATGAAGTATGGAGCTCCAGACTTTGTTAAACGATCAGCTTTTGATTGGATGCTCAAATACTCACTTGGGATGTTTCACAGAAAATTTGAATAGAAAATTGATACAAATAAATTTAGTAGTACATGTACATAATACTTTAAGTCAAATATCTGCTTGGTATTTGCTTGGCTTGCAGGTCTCTTTGAGATGTATGCTTCGTCCTTATTCCACATGCCACAAATTTTGTACAATAACTATGAAAGAACCGCCAACAGATAAAATTGAAACTTGCCAAGAAAATTTTGTCTTTTAAAGTCAAAATGACTTAGTCAACTGCTTTTCCCTCAGTAAGGACTCCCAACTTTGTCAAAGAATGCAAGTCTCGGTTAAGGCCATCCAGACTTGCCATCGTAAAAGGAGAGTTAGTATTTACAGACGGATCCATGTACACGACTTTGCTAACTCCTTGGTTGCTTGCTTTTACCATGTCTGCATAAATTTCGAACAAACTTTGTTGCTTTCCTAGCGAAGTTTGACTTAGCAGTTCGGCGCGTTCGGCTTCAGCTGCAGCCTTCAAACGAATCGCTTCAGCCTCTGCTTGGGCTTTAAGCAAGATTGCATCAGCCTCTGCCTGTGCTCGTGCGAGTGTTTGTAACTTCAGAGCCTCTGCATCAGCTTTGGCTGCCTCAATACGACGTTGGTTTTCTGCATCGGCAAGCGTTCCTAGAGATTTGGCTTCAGCCACAGCCTTGATCTTTGCGCAATCTGCGGCGGTTTGCTCCTTTTGAGTTGCTATGAGATTTTGACCTTGCAAGTTGGAGAGCTGGTTTTCAACGTGTGCCGTGGTTAGACAGTTTTGAGCAATCTCGTTAGCTAGTTCTGTATCCATGATCTTCAAAGATTCCATCCTGATGTTTGCAATATCAACTCCGTATCGTGTCACAAAGTCTTCGTGGAGTTTGTTCATGAACTCGTCGTGAGCTCGATCAAAAAAGAACGAAACTGCCGGTGTTTGACCCACGTCCTTGCTTGAGGCTCTTTCATCATCAACGCCATTTACGTGGACCGCAGTTGCCGTGAGCAGCTCTTCTGGGGCTGAAGTTGCTGACACCTGTCTGCTTTGTGCGATCTGATTCAACGCAGTCGAGCGAATTATATTGGTCAGAGTTGCCACTGCAGTTTCCCTTACCAAGTCTTCCAATTCATCTGTATTTAGGGTTTGGATGCACTTATTGGGATCCACAATTGAGTAGAAGACGTCAGCCCGAACGCCAACTTTGACCAAATCTTTGGTTTCGCAAATCAAAAGGTCTGCATCATCACTTAAAATTGAAGACGTTGAATTGTTAAATTGTTGTGATTGCTTAGCAATCTTATGATTAGCTCCATATGTAATGAGGCGGATACTCCGCTGTTTTGTCGACAAGAAACGCTCAAACACATGGGTGCTGCTGTCAATTACATGTCTCCCGTTAGTTAGTACTTTTAGCTTACCCTTGTCATAGGTGATTCCAACCTCACCTGTGTAAACTTGAATCACCTTCTTGGATCCCAGCTCAATTTTGCGTTCGCTAGCATCTACAAACCGAACAAATTGAAAGTCGCTACTATTGAACTCATATAGGCCTGGTTTATCCAAAAGACAAGGCTCGTTCATGTTCCAAGCAAGCGCAATTTTACCACGAGGAACTTGAAGGATTGTAATTGTTCCATGAGAGATACACAAATTTTCTGTCGAAATCTTGATTGTACCTTGGTAAAAGAAATTAGGTGATTCAATTATGTGTAGGCCTTCTCCAAAGAGCCGAGGCAAATTGTCACAGTTGGCTTTTGCTACAGAACCTTTGACAACATTCATGATGTGGATTGAAGTATGCCCAATATACGCATCACTAACGTCCACAAGTTCTTCATATTTGAAAAAGGTTGATTTGATAAAGTGCTCCCCTTCCTTGATAAGGCGCGGAACCAATGATTTCGTTCCATCTTTTCCAATGACTTCCACCCAAACCTTCGCATTCTTACCACGAGGGACGTTCAAATAATGATATGGACCATGGTTGCAATATGTTTGTGCGGCATATGCAACAATACGTATGAAACGAACAGTTCCTGTATTGAAAACATGCGTTCCAACATCAAGTAAATAATAAACTCCCTGGATGGTTATCAAGCCAACTTCTCCTTCAATGATTCTAATAATCAATACTTGACTTTTAGGCAAACTAATAACTGGGGTGTCCAATGATACGTTGCAAAAGGACAAATCTTTTAAACTGGTCATCCACTTAGCCATAGGATCTAAAAGCCACCAACGTCCCTCAGGCGCAGCATAAATAATTCCATACTTTTTATAGAATGAAATGCATCCTGGACGGACGATATGTCCCATTGCAAAAGGAGCCTCCGTGTGCAAAGTTCTTCTTGGTTTAGAAGCGGCAAAATTGACGTCCATATTGGACATTTCAGATTCAGTTGGCATGGAGATGTCACTGTTGATCATGGCTACGATTGTTTCTGGTTTGCTTTGATTGGCGTTGGGCTTCAGGAGAGGTAATTCCTTCAAATATCCCACGCAATTTTCCAAAGTCTGGGGCAATCGATCACTACAGTTTTCCTCAATCGGATGCTCAATTAGTTTCAATTTACTAAAATTCTCATAGAATTCATCAATGCCTACTGATTCGCAAGAAACAACTATGCCCTCATGAACCTCAGGTTGATCTTGGCGTCGAACGCGACCTTGACCGTCTTTCAAATCAATCAGATTGATATCATCGCTTACATCACCCATGGTTCAGTGATCGCGTGAAATTTGTGGGTGTGTAAACAATCCTGAGTGCACTTTATTCGGAAGTGGGCTTGGATTTATAATAAGAATTGGCAATTTTGATGCCAATTGATGCCAATTACTACTACAACATAGAATCCATGAGTTTAGTCTTGCATTTTCTGGAGAAGCAGTTGTCACATTTTCTGAAAAGATTTCAGTCGTGGACTTCCTAAGTTATGCAAGACGACAGCCATGATTTAAGAGCTAGTAACATCGTGCAGCTTGACACTTTGTCTTTAAGTAGGGATGATACAGTAAGCTGCCGGTTAAGTACGCCTACTTTTAAGTACGCATGCCAGGTAAGTACGCACAAAATTTGCCAAAAAAATCCGGATCAACATTTTGCAAAACCCGAGTCTCTACAAGAATGTTATCATTTATAAAGCACCTTAAAACACAAATTTTAACATGCACATTCATTATTTTTTTATGAATGAATCATGCAATGTACTTTGCCACTTTCTGTTGATCCGCCATCACTTGACATCCCTTGCCACTCCTTGTAAAAGTTTTTGAAGTGCTGAAAGATGTGATGCTACCTCTCATATTTCTCACCTGCTTCATCTTGAAACTCTTTGCAAAGAATCTGATCCTCTAAGGCCACCAAGTTCTCATATAGACTATCAAATCCACTGAACAGAATTTGTTCATTCTCATTGATTTGTGCTGATATGGTTTCGTCATCGTCATCATTTTCATTATTAGAATTTTCTTCAGTTCCATTATTATTCAATCAATCTTCAACATCTTCCATTATGCCTTCGATATATTCAGGGTTGTCTTCATTATCATTGCTGATGAAATCATTAATCTCCTGCTGAGTAATATTAATTTCAACATTGACATGGAGCATTGTTCAATCTCATCTTTCTGTTTCCAAACTTTCCTAACAGCTCCTTCAGTAACATCATACTCATGAGCAAGTGAGCGCTTAGAGGGAGGATCTGGTTTACTCAACTCAATGATTAGTTCAAGACGTTCTTTCTCACTCAACCACTGACATGTTCATTTTGCATCATTTCCGGGCATCTTTATTAAAAACATGAAAAAAATATGATTTTTTGGGTCGCTCACAGCTAGACGCGTGTTCACGCTCATCCAGGGGTCCAGGCGTACATTCCGTACGTAGTAACGGGGCTGACTGTCATTATCTAACTCTATAAATATCTATCTACCGGTAGTTATCTATTTCAGTAAAAATTCGCTAAGATCACAGTGCAATCAATACCATTTAAATTACATACTATACATTGCTGTCACACTAAAGTTCCGGAATAAGTTTTATTAGATTTCGAACGTATACCTACGTACTTGGGGTTGTCAATGTTCTATGTAACATCGATAATTTTTTTCGAGCAAAAATATTTAATCTTGGAAACTTCTGGCTCAACCAATGCAAACTGAGCAACTTTGAGCACCCCAAAACACTAAAAATCACAAAAAGGTTTTTTTTCTTTGTTGTCAAATGAACCCGGCGCATGTGAAAGAACCCCTCCAAAATGCCTAGGCATACTAAAAGAGCAATCTCTATAAGAGAATGTGAAGCACTAGCAGAGCATCGGGTTAGAAAGGCTTTCATCCGCCTGTG
>Ga0075154_10001026_pt1 | contig 21116 bp, 26 predicted proteins | sample JI71714BDNA_FD_70965 | JGI IMG/M metagenome (GOLD analysis project Ga0075154, IMG submission 70965) | Wastewater effluent complex algal communities from Wisconsin, to seasonally profile nutrient transformation and Carbon sequestration -... | ecosystem: Engineered > WWTP > Effluent > Algae...
AGGCCTTCTAGCCACAAACCCTCCAAATTTCCGACAAAGTGTTTAGGCGTATAAGTCAGTGTTCAATTAAGCAATATGTCTTCTAGCATTTTATCGATGTCTATTTTTCTTCTGTTGTCATAAAAACTAAAATAACCGGTAAAGTGGATATGCTGCCAAGCAGCGGGGGATAATTTTCTAAGAAATTTTAGTACCTTTTTGTTCTTTGGATTTTTGTTGAGCAGGTGGGAATGAATTGAAGCGTTGTAATAAATAATGGCGCTTGCAATTAATAAACCACACTGATTGCTAATTTCTATTTCAAGATCAGTGCGTCCCAGCAAAGCTTTTCTACCGCTAACCTTGGCAATAGATCCACGTAATGTATGGTAGGATTCAAGCCTATTTTGTGATCTATGCGCATTCTCAAGGATTTTAGGATCTAAAATGCATTTCAATGTATAAATACTTCTGATTAACTTGTTGTACTCAAAAAGAGCTTTTCTTGTTTTGTTGTTCGTAGAAAGCGCGCAAAGCTTTTTAATCAGCGTGCTTTGGCTCATTTCTTTTAAAGCTAGAGTAGCAATAATGCGGTCTATATTATCTTTTTCATCTATGATCAACTGACGATCAATTACACCAATTGGCTGAACTAGAAAATTTTCATAGGAAGCTGGATCCTTTGTCCCATATACATTGTTTAGTTCACTTTTTAGATTTGCAAATCTTGGTCTTAATTCACCACCAAACATATGAAAAAGTGCAAAGTTAGCTTTATTCACGCTGTGCATGTCACCAGTAATAACCGTTGGGTTAATCGGAGATGTGTTGTTATACCAAATATCAAACACAAAATTACTTTCGTGCTCGTGGGCGCCAATCACATCCGAGTTAATTGGCACGTAATTGGATAGCATTGTATATGCAACTACCCCACGACCTTTTTTAAAATATTTCCGCGAGTACCGTGCTTTAGTTGTTGGTGTTAGGGCTTCAAACTTTTGTCCGTCGACAGCACCATAAAGCACATTAAGATCAAAGGTATAATGAGGAAAAATACTTAAATGGGCGATATGATTGGCAATAATTGAATTGGCTTTTTTTAGGGTGACAAGCCTCATATACTGTTTATAGGTAGATTCAAGGATATGATAAGCACAATCACTGGTTTGTGCCATTTTATGATTACCAATATTGGTGGCTTGGGAAATCATGACCGCAATTAAGTTATTAAAATCTACCTTCTGTTTGATATAAAGGGGCTGTAAAGGGGTGAGTGCTGATAGGAAGTGGCACTTATCATTAACGAATCGCAAGACATCGCTCAAGTCACAAACTGGTAGTTTACCATAAAAAGTCTGTTTTTCTAAGGTTTCTTCTTCATTGACAGTCCTTGGCTTAACCCATAGCACTTCCTTTTTTATGTGGCTATATTTTAGATGTTTCAATGCGCCTTGTTTTAAGTTATGATTAAACTCGGTCCACAGGGTATCAAGCTCTTTAAAAAGTAAATCAAGTTGTGAGTCACATGGTGTTTTGATCCACGGAATTGCAAGCGCGTCTAAGACATGCTTCTTCTCCTCAAGGGATACCAGATCATGCGCGAAAGGACGATGACGCACACTGTCCTCAATATAGAGTGCACCTGTTTCTATTTGTTTGGTAATTTGGCAATACACGGCTATTTCATAGCGATTTGCTTGAATAGTCGGCTCGCCATTTTTGTCATCTGTTAACAAATAAGACTCCAATCGTTTTGATATGAAGTCCCGCGGGAAATGTTTGCTGTGTTGTTGAGTAAGCGATTGCTGTTTAGCAAAAACTTCTTTCATCCACTGAATAGCTTTTAATAAAGGGTTATCGGCATGCTGGCTTTTAAAATCTGTGGCAAGCAAAAGGGGACGCAAGTGATGTTTATAGCGTGCTGCAGCCCTGTCTCTTTCTTGCCACATAATCAGCTGTTTGCGTTTTGGTTTGTGTTTTTTGATCATTTTTTCACCAATAGTGCGAATGGATTCTTTTGGTAAAATCTTGAACGCTTTTTTACGCGCCTCTCCCAACTCCATAGAATCGCTTAATTCATCATCTACATATAACAAGATGAGTTGCCCCACCTGTTTTTCCTTGTTATCTGGTTCCTCATCGCTATGGGCATCTGCTTTGGCTTTGGTTTCTTTTTCTAGTTTATTAACTTGAAAACTAAAGGCATCAATCAAATTATCGCTGATTTGTTGATAACGTTTAAACGCGTAGCACAACAGATAGAGATAGGTTCGTTCATCGTCAAATCGTTCTAAATCATAGATTGTGTAATAATTGGCAAGGCTTGCGTAAGTGGCAATATTTTGCGCAGAAATTCCTAGGACTGGTAAAATAGTTTTGGCAAAATTATGCAGTGGTTTCAATAGGTTATGCTTTCTGCATTCAATGCTCATCATTGTCGAACCAAAACTTTTAGGATCTTGTTTGAGAGCCGCTAACTCTGAAAGAGTGTTTTCATTTTTAATAAGTTGTTTAAGACTTTGTTTGTGTTCCTCTGTAAGTACTGAATACAAACAATATTTTAGGCGCTTGCGTTCTTCGACAAGAATATGGCTAATAATTTTTTGTAAAGTTGAGTAACCTGGGCGAATAATCTTTGCAGATTGTAAAAATGCTAATAATTCATGTGCAATAAAGTTTGGTGAGATATCCCGTTTAACGCTGATCCTTGCTCGGTCATAGAGCTTTGGCAAAAACTCTTTTGACCAAGGCTTGTAGCTAAATAATTTCATAATTGAGCCACAGACACGGTAGTGCTCATATTTGGTGATCTTGAAAGCTTGAAGTGTTTGATTGGTAAAACAGTTGGTTAAAATGAAGCGTAAATCATCTTGTGGAACCTTATGAAAGGAAAAACGAAAAAAGATATGTTTTGCTTTGAAGTATCCCATTTGTATAGCAGCGTAAACTTGAGCCTCCATTGAAGAGCCCTGTAATATGACTTCCCATTCATCAGGAGTAAACACAAAGTAATTCAAACGCTGCTGGTCATCAAAATCTGGAAATCCATAAAATGCAAATTCTTCCAGATCCGACATAATGGAAAGTCTTTTGTCTGGTGATGACATAAGAGTGTTGTTTTTTGTATTGTTCATAATGGGCGTTGTCACACGTGCGAAATGAATATATAATACACATTAAAAACCATAAACAAGATGTATTATTTTTTACTGTAATTTGGTTATAACTTAACAAGGTGTTTTAATGAGTAAAATTGTCGCTTATTTGCGAGCATCTACAGACAAGCAAGATTTAAATCATCAAAAACTAGAATTGCTTGAATTTGCCAGAAAGAAATCCCTGTCTATTGACGAATTTGTCGAAATCACCATTTCATCAAGAAAGAGCAGTAAACAAAGGCGTATTGATGAACTACTGGGTATGTTAAATGACGGTGATATATTGCTTGTTACCGAACTCAGCCGACTCGGAAGGAGCACTACAGAGGTTATTACCATAGTGAACTCTTTGGCGAAGCGTAATATTCGCGTTATCGTTTTGAAACAAAACTTAGATATCAGCCAACAAGACATAAATTCAAAGGTTACATTGACGCTTTTCTCATTGTTTTCTGAGTTGGAACGAGACTTAATCAGCCTGAGAACAAAAGAAGCATTAGCTTCCAAGAAAAGACAAGGACAAATTTTAGGAAAACCGAAAGGAACAATTCAAAAAAGTAAATTTGATAAACATGCAGAAAAAATCAAAGAATTATTGGACTATGGTCTTTCCGTCCGTAAAATTTCTAGTGTGCTTGAATATACCAACCACATTGCACTTAATACTTATATTAACAAGAGAAACTTAAAGAAAAAATTACAAACCACTTAACATTGTCGGAAATTTGGAGGGTTTGTGGCTGGAAGGCCTACTATTGATAAAGACTTTGCAGAAAAAATAAGACCCGTAACCGATTTTGTTAAAAATAATCCGGGTATAACCATAGCTATACTATGTTTAATTGCCTTATTATTCAGTTGGCTTAGTAGTAAAAACCACTCTAGATTAAAAAGTATTATTGTGCTTATTTTTGCCATTGTTATCGCTTATTTTGTATTATTATGAACAGGGTCAATTATAGATTCGTTTAATTCACTTAGTGCTATATGCTCTCCTTGGATAAAAAAACCATTGTCTATTTGACCGACAATAAGTTTTATTCTTGGAAAAAGTATAGAGTTTGATTGAAAAACATAAAACTCACCTACTTGTTTTTTTAAAGAATAATCATGATTACCTAGTAATAAAAAAAGCTCTCTTATTCCTCCTTTAAAAATAATCTCTTCCGAAGATATTCCTTTAAAATGATAGTTTAGGCCGTATCTCAATTGATCTCTCGATGAAGTTGCCGTTAATAACTGGCTAAAACTCAATATGAAGATATTGAATAAACCAAAACAGACACAACCGATAAAAAGATAAAAACAATCTATATTGTAAATTATAAAAGTAACTATCAAACTTACTATAAAACTTGCAATCAAGATTAGTTCATAGCTTTTTCGTTTTATAGACTCAGAAAATTTTTGTTTCTCGGTTCTATTGTTCATAATTACCTCCTAACCTCTATTAATTTTATTTCATCTATTTTAAGCCTTAACCCATCCTGCACTACTACCGCAGGACTTCCTGTAATACCGAACCTCGTTGTTAGCTCTCCGCCCTGATCAAAATAAACCTTATTCTTATGCTCATCCTTAAGGAGTTCTTTTAATGTAAACGGACTGCCTCCGACTAAAATAACTCTATCCTCTACAGGCTCTTTTTGACCAAACAAAGGTTTATCTAATTCCTCCCTTAACCAATTAACTTGCTCTATTCTCCTTGCATCAATAAAAAGCATTCTTCTATTTAAATCCATATGCTCAAGCGGATTTACTTGTGTGCCTGCTTTGTGGAGTATTTTGCCGCAAGGAAGTACCACATCCTTATCCAATGTATAAGTCGGGTCAAAGTAAAAACTCCTTGTGGCAGTAGCGGGTTTTACTGCCTCTAAGGCTCTTGGATTTTCTACCCGATCACGTACAAGTGATTGCATTTTTTCTTGTTCTTTCTTCATATCTATTTTTTTTAACCTTTCGGCTATCATTTGCAAAAATTCCTGCTCGGTTATTTGATAGCTATGCCCTTGCGTCCCAAAATCCTTGGCATTAGCACTTAAACTTATTGAAAAAATCATAAGCAGCTTTATACTCCCAAAAACAAATTTCTTATTTAGTGCCATGTTCAGTTACAAAATTTTTATTGGTTTTATCCTAGCAGTTTTTTTGACAAACAATGCAATAGCCGATTCTAACAACATCCAAACAGAAGTTAATTCACTTACATATGAACTATGGTGTTGGGCTTGGTGCCTATTTCCTATAGGTCTAATAGCAGACCGTTTTAGTTTAAAATTATTAAATAGCTCATTACACATATCTATTGCCGCTGCTATTTTTACTATCGCCATGTTTATCATCCGTTATGCAGTACTTCGAGTTTAGGTAAATCTTGACCTAACATTGTTATTAATTTTTCATTACCAAAAATAATAATTCTGTCTTTTTCGGATTTAAGGCATATCTGATCGACTATACTTCCAACAAATTTAGGACGTAATGTGTAATATTCGTTTAAATTGGACGACAAACAAAATCCGCATTTATCCAATAAAATTAATGTTGTTGTTAAATCGCTTGTTAAATATAAATAATTATTATTAACGATTACTTTGCTATTAGCATACATGTACAAACAAACTATAAAGACCCAAATAACACTTATTATAGGCATTAAAAAAGATACATGTTTTAAACCTGAAAAATATAAAATCAATACAAGGTAAAAGGATAATATTGTAGCAATAAACGCACCGGGCCTAAATGATACATATTCTAAAGTTTTTATTTTTAACTTTTGATTCCTATCTGACATTTTTTTTACCTTTTACTGATTTGTTATTATTTTAATACTTTATTTTTAACCTTATGTGTGTTTGATACTTATTCTTCCAACACTTCCCAATCGTTTGCTAAAATATCCGTTCCGGAAAAACTTGCCGGGGTTTCTTCTTTGCTCCCCTCTCTATGCTCAAGTAAATAAGTTATCTTCCCGTCAAAACCACGATAACCGTATACGTAAACGCATCTCTCCTTATCAATAAAAAACCACTCTGCGCGTCTTATCCTTTTACCCTTAAATGCCTCTTCTACCGCTTCTATAACGTTCATTTTTTATCCTTTTATATTGTTAATAATTTTAAATACTTTTTTACTTATCTCTGCCGCCTAATTCTTCGGTAATCTTTTTATGAACCTCAGTCGATGCAGAGCGAACATTGCTACCATATATTTTACTATCAACAAGTAACACTAGAGTGCCACTTGTTTGCATTTGCTTTTCTACTTGCTCTATATGTTCTATGGCTTTCTCAGGCTTGCCGAAAAATAACTGTTTGCTACCGCTCGGCTCTTTCTCAATTCGTATCTTCTCAAGCTCTAGTATTTCCCTTTGTGAAATATAAGCCACTTGTAAGTTCTTTTGTCGCCACCAACCGCCTGCGTAAAAACTAAAACTACTTATGATAACAGTTACAACTAATGCTATTATTCCTTTATTTACGGACACGTGATTTCTCCCTAATTAAATTATCCATTATTATTTCTATCGGTATCCCTTCTTCTTCCTGTTTCCTGATAAAATTAAAATCAGTACTTTCCGTTGAAAACACCGCATTACTAAAACTATCGAGCATTAACCTTCCTACAACATCAATCCCGCTACTTGAGAGCAGCATTTCCGAATATTTGCCTCGCTCAAATGATAGAGACTTTAAGAGCGGTACTTTCTCCTTGAATTCCGAATGTGTTTCAAAATCATTAAAAGAACTCGGCGGTAGATTTACCTTCCATGCACTATTTTCAAAAATCGCTCTACGATGGTTATTATTATCCTGAGTATCACCTGCTGTCTGTAAATCAGCAAAACACTGGGTACATACCACCAGACTACCGCCATAACGCCTTAAATTACGGGCATATGCCGCTAAACCGCCAGCACAATCGTCAAGTAGCTTCCATGCCTCATCTACTAAAATCATAAACTTTTGTGATCTATCTCCAGTTAAGAATTGACTGGTTACCTGCATAAGCAGAGTTTGGAGAATAATAGCTACCAAGGTTTTTTGCTCCTTGATATGCTCAAACTCAAATATGGTCATTGATTTATCAAAATATGCAGGTTTCTCGCCTGAAAAGTACTTACCGAATACTCCATCAGGAGTATAGGAAAAAAGACTGGTTGCAAAACGTAGCAACAACTCTTCTTTTGAAGCTTTTAAAAACTCTACAAACTTCTTTAAATCAAGTTGATAATTGCAAGCTATGACCGCTTCCTTTATGGCTTTTTCTAAACTTGCAAGTTCATATTCTCCGGTTCCACCGCACATGATGGCAAGAAGTTCTTTCGCGCAGACTACGAGCTGGTTAAAATCAAGCTCACTCATTTCTTTTTTTAAACCGATAAAAGGGTTAATCGTAAAACTCGATAACGCACCGAACTCTATAATCTCCCCTCCGAGCAACTTTGCAAGTGAGGAGTAACTTTGCCCGATATCCAAAATAAATACCCGAGTCCCACTTGCAAGCATACTTTCTGCTAAGGATTGTAGAAAAACCGATTTACCTACTCCTGATGGTCCTGATACGCACACATTAAAATTACCTGCTCCAAGGCGATGATACGGATTCCAGTTAAATAACTCTCCTCTTTTTCCAATTAACGGCACTCCTGAAAGCGGTACTCCGTACCATTCCCCATGCACGGGAAGTTTAGCTACTACCTCTGATGAGAGAGCAGGTCGTACTAGCTTTTTTCTTTTTAATTCCTGCCAATAACTTGTAGCCTGCATCGGTAAATTGCTAATGATGCTTTCCAAATGAAAATAATCAAGGCTTGTTATATTCCAATCATTGGCGCTGTATGCCGATTCTATTTCAGAGCAACATTTATCGATATCCTCCTCTTTTGCACTTAATATAAGAGTCCAGCTATCGCTTAGTATGTTATCTTCAGTAACAAGGCGGTGGATTATCTCCCGCCATTCTACCGCTTCTTGATGTAAAGCCTTGTTGTGCCTTGAATAAGGCTTCTCTGCTGCATCAATTACCCTCTGACCTCTTGCCGTAAATGTTTTCTTTGTTCTTTGGTCACTACTAATTGTATAACTTATAACAAATCTAGCTGGCAAAGGGCTACCCGTGCTACTCCCTAAAAGTTCTATATTCTGTTGCAATGACCAGAACTTCGGCATCCCAGAGACGTTATATGCTCGATGCACTATTCCTGTACTTGTATTTACAAAACCGGTCTTTCTATTTTCGTAATAATTACCGCCTGATAGGCATTGGTTATTTATTAAGTCGCTACCCGCAACACTTCTATAATCGGCTTTTTTATGTGGGCTAAATTCCAGTATATCACGGCAGATTCTTATTAAACTATCAACTCCGCATATTGTCGGTGCTAGATTTAAACTTGAAAATTTGGCCGTTAATTTTTTACGAAATTCAGAAAGCTCATTTAAACCTGATTCATTAGGATTTGATAAGGTCTTACTATAAGCAACGTACATTCTAAACATTCTTGGTAACGTTTTACCGCTACTTGCAAAATTTGCCGCTCTAACCTTTAAATATTCCGCCCTCTCTTTTGTTATCCTTTGTAATATAGGGTCTTTGCTTATTCTTCCTTGTTTCCAGAACTCCAGAAATTCCCCTATATCAGAGCTTGCAATCAATAAAAACTGTAAATACCCACCGCTAGGTAATTCCTTGGCAAAAAACTGATTCAGGTTTTTAACGACCATTTCATTTACTCCAACTAACGGGCAAATTTCTAGTAAAAATCCCGCCGCCCCTTCCGCCATTAAAAAGTTTTCAGAAACAGGATCAAAATATTGATAGTTTAAATAATTCTTAAGAGGCTCGCCTCCTTTTAAACTACTCTCAAATAACGCATCTTTTGCCCGCTTAAAACTCTCAAGCTCCGTCCGACCGAAACCTATAATATCCGCCGCCTTATTAGCAAAATCCTCGTATAAATTCTTCATCTTAACCTTAAAAATATATGTTCTTGCCGTCTGAAAGAGGGGTTATATCCTCATCTTCATAACGAGCGGCTTTATCTTCCCTTTTTAATATCAATCCATCATCAAGGGGCTCATTTTTACACCCTTTACCGGAGCATTTTTTCTTTTTGTATGCCTCTGCAATTTGTCCCGAATCAATCTGTTTGTCTACTTCATGGAGCATAGTACAACCAACCCCCCGAGCATCATCGCACTTGAACTTGTTTGGATAAGTAGAACAAGAAATAATGGAAAAAGCAGTTAGCACTATTATTACCGCTTTATACATCTTAGAAATAATACTCATTTTCCACTCCTTTCGTCCTTAATCGCTTCTGCGACATCACTTGCCCCGACTTCTACCGATTTAGTAAATACCACATCCACTTTTGTTCCCCCAGGTACTAAAATCACCGGTGATATATTCTCCGCTTGTTTAATATAGTAGTCAGCTAGCTTTTCGGCAGCGCTACTACTTCCTCCTAGTATCCCTTCCTGCGCCATATCCTGCATACTCCGTTTGTTTGTGTTAATCGCTCCCAAAGGACTAATATTAAGCCCGCTTTGTCCTTTTGCAGTATTAGTAAAACCGCTAAGCACGCCTCCGATAAAAGCACTTTTTAGATGTTTATCGGACATGGACACAACAACTCCTCGTATACCGTTTGCTCCGTCATCTCCGTATATTACCCCCGCAACTTTTGTAGAAATTACAAGCCCTGCTTCCTTATCCTCACATACTAGCTCCTCGGCTCTAATAATTGCCCGCTCCGATGAAATGTCCCCGTAACAGCTACCGAGTAAACGACACTGTTTTATATCTACCGCAAAATCTTTCGGTAAGTTTCCTTTACTCGTTAGCTTGATTACTACAGGGATCGGCTCTGCTTGCGTATTTACGGAAGTCGAAACCGCAATGCCGCCGAGTAGATGCCCGCTAACATAACTAGTTGCAGGTATATAACTATATGAAGATACTGGAGGCGTTATTGCCGTCTTGGTACTAATTGTTGTCATACCGAGCTCCGCCGCTACTGCCGCCAGTTTTTCCTCAGGATTAAGTGCTGCTATATCAGTTTTCATGTTTTCCTTATCGGCTTTTAACTGATCTATTTCATGTAAAGCATAAGATAGACTAGAGTTTAACTGTTTTAACACTTCCTCTAAACTAGACTTTTCCTCTTGCTGCTGCTTAATAAGCGTATTTTTAAGTAATTCTATTTGCTCGGCTCGGGTCTTACCTTCAGTCTCTATCGATTCCTCTAAAAAATTACGCCATTTTGTATCCCCGCTTGTAGCATCGGTGGCAAGTTCTATCTTCTGATGCGCCTCTACTATATTCTCTTTATCTACGGGTTTTTTCTCAGGTCTATTAACTTCGCCTATTAATACAAGAAAAGCTACTAGTCCTATAAAAACTACGACTAACACCAAAACTAGATTTATTATTTGCTTTCTTTTTATTACCGGCTTACTTTCCAAAACGTTACTTCCTTTAAAAAAGCTGTTTGCTCTCTGCTTGATTTCTTGTAATTTGCGTTTAATCTGATCCATTTCTTATTTATCCTTTATTTCCTGCACCATCATTACTTTTACTTTCTCCCTTGGCATGATTGTTGCTTCATCAGGGTAAACTCCTATTACCTTGTCAAAATCACGTGCAAATATTTTACCGCTAAAATTAACTACTTTTTTTGTAGTATTTTGCAGCTCAAATACTCCTCCTCTTAAGTTCTTATATTGGTAAGTTTTTATCTGATTTGTCTTAAGCGATTGATTATCCGCTAACTGTAACAATCCCGATTGAACATAAAAAATATCAGGTATGTCATCCTTCATTGCTCTAAACATTTGTGATACGATAGGCGTTTTTAATTGCTCGCCGGTTTTAGCCTGTTTGCCGTCTATAATAATCACTTGACCTTTGCCGTTACCGACCTTTAGTAATAAATCCTGTACAAAGCCCGCATTGTTCCTGATACTAATTTCTATATCCTCCCCTATATCTCTAAGAGGCATTATGTATATACTTAAGCCGTCCTCATCATGTTTAAGGCGGTATTTACTCTCATCCCCTGTAACCTGTGTTATTTTATAAGGTGGGTTACTTAACCTATTTAAACCAGTCTTTGATATCGTTGCTTTTATTACCCGATCGGGTGCGTATTTATGAACACAACCCTGACTAATACAGACCTCACAAGCAATCAAAACCAAGCTTATAAAATGTAATAACTTTCTTGCTCTCATTTTGTATCCCCTTGTTCCTTAGGTAAAAGACGGCTAAATTCTTTTATTTTTAAAAAACCGCCGACAAAATCAAAAGACATCAGATACTTGACGTTTTCTTCCTCAATTCCTTTTTTGCCGAATGTACTTGTTAACCGTCCTTCAATTATTACTTGCAGAGTTTTTGTATCTACCTGTAGTTTTTTGGGAGCAAAAAATGTCATTAAACCGAACTTCTTATGCTCTTCTTCCTTAATAGCAAAGTACTGTTGCAGTGCTTCTATATTCTTTTTCGACCTGAGCGAGGCATGCTTTAAAACCATATCTCGTTTGGCAGAAATAGTATCGGCGGTTAAATCAAGTAAGCAGGAGGCATATAATACCGCACTTTCTTCTAGGTAACTCCGCGATACTTTTTCGCCCTCTATTATCATTTCCCTTGAAATACCCGGTACCATGATAATTTTTTCTTCTACTAAAGCTAATTTACCGACAGCTAAAAAGGCAGAAAGTACAGCTAAACCGCTAAGCCCTGCAAAGAAATTGCGCTGACGCGTTAAGTAAATGCTTCTCTGATGTTCTTTTATATCCATTGCCTTTAATAAAAATATTTAATTGCAGAATCGGGCCTCAACCTTTTTGACCGAGAAGGAAAGTACCAATGAATAAAACGCTGTGCCTTGCCCTCATGTAGGATTTTAGAGAGGTAGTCGCCTAAGTAGTAACCAGGCAAAGCTCCTATAACGCTATACATCATGTTAAATATCATCATTGCAATAATTACACCGACCATAGCCGTAATCACTGCAAGTAAAGGCATCCCGTATATCTTGATTTCAGCTCTTAGCGTCTCCCACATCCTCGTTTGCATATGTTTATGCCACAGGCATTACTACTTGTGATAACTTAATCGCTCCAGCAGTACCGAGCGCTCCAACCCCAAACGCTATCCCTCTCTGATACATATCACCTCCACGAGCTAGAAATGTTGTACCTAATCCCACCACAGTAGCTATTTTGCCTATATTATCGTTCACTAATCCATAAATAGGCGCAATCATCGCATCCTTAATTTTTTCTACCTCAAACCAGTTCGCATATGCCGTATTGCTAGACATCACAAAAGCTATTGCTCCAAGATATGCCCCCGCTTTCGTGTAAATTACCAATTTGTCTTTTAGCTCCTTGTATTTATAGCTTTTCATAATTTTTTCTCTTTGATGTTTCTTATTGTCGGTTAATTTCTTTGTTCGTTTTAAACCAATGTATTTTTGGACCATTATTGCTTCTCCGATTGTTCCTGATTTTTATTAAATTGAGCCTCTTGCTGTTGTACATTCTTAATTTTCCATAGATTCCCCTGTTATTTATTATTTCTAAGCTATTTTTATTTTAACGCTATTTGATATATGTACATTTTTCAAGTATATTTTTATACTTATGCCCTTCTACTCAAAAGGGAATTTCATCATCAAGCTTTGATAATTCCTCAATCTCGGTTATATAGTTTTCCCTTGAGATTTCGCCCTTACTCTGCTTCTCTTTACTACTTGTTAAGAGGTTTATGTGATTGATATTTACCTCTATAGAACCTTTGGCGTTGCCTGATTTATCTATATAACTTCTTACCTTCGGATAACCTTTTACAAGTATCCCCGTCCCTTGTGTTACATATGCTTTTATTACTTTTGCTAATCCTTCCGAATTGGTGTTGCACTCAAACCACGTTGTTTCTTTTTTTTCTTCCCCACCCCTTTCCTTTCGCATTTTTGATACCCCCACTGAAAAAGTTACAAAGTTCGGGTATTCATTAGGTTTTGGAAATATCGGGTCTTTCCCGACATACCCTATTAGTTCAATCTCTGCTGTAGTTAGCATTTTTACCTCCTTAAATATTTTTAATTTTGTAATTTACACCTTCATCGTAATCCTCTATCTTGAGAGGTAATCCTAAGTTCTTTCCCAATTTTCGGATAGGCACGACTAACGCCATCGCCTCAAAGTGAGTTACCCATGGCGAGTCGGGCTTATGCGAACTACGGGAATGTTCCATACTCTCGTTAATCTCGTCCCTGAAACACACCTTTATTTGTGCTTCACCCGATTTAAGCTTTACTACCCCATAAGTAGCAATAAGGTTTTCCCGATCCTGCTTCTCTTTTGACGGGAAATGTTTAATATTAGGATTCATCCCAAGTTCGTACTCAAAGAAGTCGTCCTTATAAACCCCGTAAGAGTAAACGTTAGAGACTAGCGGATTGTTAAAAAGCAGTTTAAGCCAACCCCTATAACCTATTTGTAGCTCTATCGTTGATTTGTAAGGAATAAGCCACGCTTGCCCGAGTGAAGAAGCAGGGTCTAATCCGTATTCACAGCATTTGTAAAAAGCATTTACTATCGATAACTGACTGCATATCCTTAACTTATCATTAGTATTGATTTCCCACGCAAAAGACCTAGCTAACTTCTCAAAAAGCAGTGTATTGTTATTTAAAAACGGCAATAACTTGTCCTTTCTTGCACTACATAGCTCATACACCCCGTCTTTCGGTTTTGGCACTATCGTTGCGACTTTATCCTGCTCTATAACCTCCATAGAGGCTTGCTCAGCGTTTAAATCGGTCTTTAAGCTATGATTACTTATATTGTCGTTTTTTACTTCTCTATGGGCATTATTTTGAGTTGATCGCGTTTCTGCCTCATAACTAGATATTGCCGATTGATATAATTCTTCGTTGTGGTGATTTCTTACCTGTATTGCTCCGTTCATTTCCTATCCTCCTATAATCTGTAAAACCCTGTATGTATTATCGTTTGAATATTCCCTGTAAAGATCAGGCATTGCTTCTTTTAACCTACCTGCATCAAGTCTGGTAGCAGTTCTTTCGTTTAAGGCTACTTTGCAAAAACCGACATCAAGAATACCTGCATCACCCATAAAGCTTTGAATTTCAATTTTTAGCTTCTCTTCCTGTTTCTCAAGTTCTCTGCGTTTTATCGCCGCTTCTTGCCATATGTTAACCTTTTCTCTAATATCGCTATCGGCTTTGATTGTCTTTGCATCCTCAATTCTTGGATAAACTTCTTGTAACTCAGCAGGGTTTGAAGGCTCAGGCGCAATACCCGTTAAAATGTGGTTATTCCAGAAATCTATAACGGCTTCTTTTATACGAGCCTCATATTCATAGTCTCGCCAGTAAGTAAAACACGCATATTGCCAATTACTAAACAACACCGGAACATCTACCCTATCGGCATTTGATAGCATGGCGTAATATGCCACTTGTGTTCTGTAGTACTCGGGTATTCCCTCTTCCCATTTGGCAATTGGGCATTTTGTAGACTTGGCCTCAACGATTACATTTTCACCGATTACTCTGGCATCTATATTACCTCGCATAAACGGATACTCCGGATCGATAAAAGGCGGTAGATTAGTTTCAAGGGCGCAATTATTGACTTCGCAGTATTCCTGCAATATATACTTCTCAACTCTAGCACCACGCTTTAAATCTTCGCTTTCTTCCTCATAAATAACAGCAGGGTTCATCTTATCCCTGTAAACGTCTAAAGGCGTACACCATGGAGACAAACCCATGATAGGGGCAATGTCGCTACCGCCCAACCCAAGCTTGCGATCAAGCAAAAATTGTTCTCTATTTCTCATCTGCAAGCCTCCATTCTACGTTCTTCAGTATTATCCCGTCTTTGCACGTTTCCTGAATTTCTGCGGTAAGCTCTACTCTATCGTAGGCATTTAATTCCCCGATCATGTCGGGGTAATCGTTACACTTGACTAAAAGTGCCTGCTCAGTAGTAAAAACATAGTGAGGTTCGTATTTTACAGCAACGTAATGGCTAAATATTGCCTTATACTTCTCCTTTCCTTTTGCTTCTTGATCAAGGGTAGTCATACTGCTACCCTCCGAGAAGAATAGTAATCGCTACGCATCCCTCTAGTTTCTCCCCAGTATCTACATCTTGCTTCTTCTAGCTCTTGCTCTAAAGCCACTGGGTCGTAAACCTGAATGTCCCAAGAAATGTCCCATCTCTTTGCTTCATCAAGCAAAAACTCGTATTGGTCTATTTTCCTACTTAACTGATGGTAATCGACAGTTTCAGCATCAAACGGAATATTATATTTTCTAGCTCTCCTTGTTTGCTGCTTAGCAAATGTTTGTTTAAAATGTTTTCTTGCTTCTTCTATCTGCTCATTAAGAGATTTAGTAGTAGCTCTTTCGCCTATTCTTGTAAAAGTTTCTCTAGCAGAATCAGATAACTCTAAGCTCTCAGCTTTAGCCTCATGAAATTTAGGAGCATTGGTTATGTTAGCTGGTAATTGCTCTTTAGGTTTACGCTCATTAAAGATTTTTACAGCTAGCCTTGCTTGCTCAAGATTAGAAAATACTTGTACCGCTTCTTTTGTCGGTAGTAGCATTTTTCTTAAAGTTTCACGAGCCTTAGCAACGCTTACTTCTTCTAAGCTTAATGGACTGCTAAATGTGGAATTGATACTAGTGTGATTTGATGCCCCAAAGATTGTATCTTTACTTAAGGCGGAATTGTTGCTATTATGCATATAATTCTCCTGTTAAAGGTTGAGTTGATAAAGTTGAGAATATCCAGACCGGTCAAAGTAAGAATATTCTCAACAAGTAATACATAAAAACGTCTTAAGCTGTGAACCTTAAGGCGTTTTTTTATGCCTTACTTATAGATTAGTATATAGTAAAAATATATAAAATCAACTTCTTTTTTAAAAAAGATTTATTTTTTATTTAAAAAAGACTTATTTGTTTTATGATGTAATACTATTGTATTGATTTTTTGTTTATTTATTGAACATCCAGTAAATATAATTCCTCTACGGGTAATATTATTTATAATATCGTTCTTTTCTAATGCTAATAGTGCTTTTAAGACAGTAGCACTACTTACATTAATTAAGTGGCTAAGGTCTTTTACACTAACCGCTACCTCTCCATTAATACTAATTTTAACTAAAGCTTTTAAAAGCTTTTTTTGATTTTTATTAAGCAAACTATAATTATCTATAGATTCATTTAATAATTCTTCTGTATCCTCTAAATTGTCCATACTTAAAATATATCAATAAATTAGTTTTAGGTTTTTAATAACTCTTTTTTATCTTTTTTAAAAGATATAACTTGATTTATTTTATAACACCTATTAGCCTATGAGCATCCTAATCTATTTGGATATCTTAATCTTGTATAACTTGGAGGAATCTTATGTAGAACACATAAAACGACAAATTTTAAACCTAACTTAGTTTGATTGTTTTATTTTTTAGGTCCACCACGACATCGAAATAAAATCAAACAAAAAGACGTTTTAAACGTCAACCGTTATTTTTTTACTTAAAAACCAACAACGATTGGTCTGAGGATAGTAGAGTATTATCTATTAGTCAAGCCGTTTGTAGTTGGTTAGGTCAAAAAGTTTTGAATTTAAACTAACTAACAATAAAGAAAATGGCTATTTTAGCACAAAAACAGGAGCAGGAAGCTCCAAATAACCAAGACCAGCTGGGCAAACTCTACTCATTTAAAAAAGAGAAAGCCCGCTATCGTAAGAGTTATATTGATTGGGACAAAATACAAAGGGCTAATCGAGGTAATTTTTCCAGAGAAAAAGCAAAACATTTAAGTGATGCGGCAAAAGCTATTCTAGCTCCCGTTATACAAAAACTGGAAAAAGGCGAGCGTGTATTCTTTAATCACAAGTATATTTCTACAATTACCAAGTGCGAAAGAGGGCAAAATAGAAATATCATTAAGCAATTAGAATCCGTCTTAGATATCACCTACCATAATTCTATTACTCATGAGGGTAAAAAGCACCGCCATAGTTACGAATTTGCATATTACAAACAGGAAATAGTACCTCAAGAAGAGAGTTCTACCGCTCAATTTATTGACCGAAACGAATCCTTGAACACTAGTAATCAAGCCAGCTCTTACCCATCTATAGAAAATAAAGATATTGAATATATTAGATCTAACGTGCATGCGCACGAATCTAATTTTTTACAAAATTCTGAAAGTACTAAAATTGAAAAAGCCTTAGAACCTGAAACAGGTATTATTTCTCAAGAACCCGTTAAACCTACTAAGCTAAAAACTAAACACTCCAACGAGAGAAAGAAGCCTACTAATGCCGAGCGTAAGGCGAGAATTTACCATTTTAACCAGTACAAAGAGCCTAAAGACTTAGGATACCACTACCCACTAACCAAAGAGGACAGCAGCAAGTTACAAAGCCTTTCAGGGCGAGATTTTAGCCTAAATGCTATGAATGAAATACTCCTCGATATGTCAAAACGGCGAGATAACAGGTTTTGCTCGAAAGCCCAGTTTATGGCATATTTCGGTAAATGCCTGCGGTTTGAGATGCGGGATGCCTTAAAGACCGGGAATGATAATTTTCACATAAAAGCAAACGTTACCCCGATAAATCAAAAGGCAATAACCAAAGCAAAGAAAATAGAGAAATACCTAGCCGAAGTTGAACAGAAGGCGATTACCCACGTTTGCCCCGATAACCAGTTAAAGGCGAGGCTTGCTAATACCCTTGAACCGCTAAGAAGCTATGAGCTTTTATCACACATTAAGGATTTTGCCGTTATCGGTAGTATCGTAAGAATTTACTTAAGAGCCGAGTGCGAGTTGAGCGAGCATGAGCAGAACGTTATTTTAACTCAGGTTCAGTCCATATATTCAAGTCCTGACATTGAAATAGAAAGAGTTGAGTATGTTGTAGAAAATGTCTGTAAGCAAGTAAACGGCTATGATGAGGTGCGGACAAAACCAATTCCCATCATGCCGACATTACAACAAGGAATCTGGAGAGACATTTGCCGCAAGCTTATAGCGATATACGGCGTTCATATTTACAATAACTGGTTTAGCAAGTTAACCCCTGTTATTGATGAGCAGGCTAAAACTATTGAGCTAAAAGCTCCTAATTTATTTGTCAAGGAGTGGATAGAACACAATTATAAAAATGCAATTAATAATACTGCTAACACCCTAGGATTAAAGTTTGTAAAAATAATTTAACACAATCACCCCTTGATTAACATAAAATATAAACTTATAAATTTTAACAGTGCTTTTGAGTTTTTTGATGGCCTCAAAGCTTTTTATGTCAATACTTATTTAACTTTAATTTGGATCGTGCTAGTTCAGTTATTCTTAAAAAACTTACCTATATTTTTGTTCGATTCCATGATGTACTAAATTTTAATTCATCGTTTAATTCGAATGGTGATATACATTTAACTTTAAATTTGGCACATACATCTGGAATTCGTGCATTTCCCCTTATTTGTAGCGGCTTGCTCACTTCTGACGTTACTACTGTATGATTGCCATTTAATGCATACGCAATCAAATGGCAATCACTATTCATTACTGCAAGTTCAGTTTCACTTAAATCTAAGCCATACCCTTCATCTTTAACTTTTTTGAATACTGTATCTGATAATTTAGTATTATATACTAAAAAATGAATATTTTTTTTTAACCATTTCGCGAGCTCATCAGTCTTCCCATTCTCCATTCCATTATAGCACTCTATCGGTATCTTAATACTACCTTTGTCGGCCATATCTGAAAGCCAGCCCCAATACTCTGGCACTTGTTCAAATTTGTAATATTGATTTTTTGCAGTAATTAGAACGTTTTCATCTATCAAATAAGTCATTACGCATTCTCGTTGATTAAGGTGTATACAGAAAATGGAGACACTCCAAGTACAGTTGCAGCTTTTGTTGGTTGTAATGCTCCATTGTATACTGCACGCTTTGTTAGATTAAACAGCGCCTTTCCGAGGTCACTTCTCTTTGTCGTATAATAATTAGGACCACCTGTTTTACCCTTATCCTGTTTTACCTTGTAATTTTGATCACCGTTTGACTTTAATTTTTCCTGTATAGCTTTCCATAAGTCATAATCTATCTTGCAGTGTTTATACAAGTTATAGGCTACCATACTTTTACTTAGTTTTTTTTCGTTAGAAATATCAGCAATTAGATTTAATAGTTCTTCTTCATTGTTGGAGACATACAGTAAGGTTAATTCACTAGAAGGCAATAATATCTCAGCGGCTACATCATTACAGAATTGTTCAACTATATTTTGTGGCTTGTGAGTATCATCATTGTTACTGATTCCAGGTTCATTGATTAATAAATGAGTTAACTCGTGTAACAAAGTGAAAGAGCAAGCAGATTTATTGTCATGCTTATTTATTACTATAAACGGAGCAAAAATATCGCTAGAGGCTATACCTCTAAAAGTTTGTGGAGATATATTAGTATGATGGCTACCGAGGTTACCCATTAAAAGTACAAATATACCAGCATCTTCTATTTTGTTGCGTAAATATTTAAATGCAGTCATAGCATCTTTTGGTTTACGATATTCTCTTAAATCAATATTAAATGATTCAGTAATTAAAGCGGCTGCCTTTTTTGTATCGCTATTTATATCAATAGAGCATTTTAAAGAAAAAGGTTCGGCTTCTTCATCTTGTAAGATGCTGCAAACCATGCTTTGTCTTAACTTGATATCTCTAACTAAAGCTTTAAGTAATGCTTCATTTTTTTTGTCTTTAAATTCAGTCGAAGGGGTTCTAAAATCTACACCTACCTTATCTTCACGAGGAGGTGAATCAAGGTAAAAATATATTAATGATCTCTTATAACAGTTGACTGCCTTCATTAACACAGAACGTGTAATATCAACTTTTCCTAACTCTATAGCTTGGAGTTTTTCCGATGCTTTTTGCTTTTTTTTATCTGTAATTCCTAGCTTTCTTGCCGCTTCTTCTATGTCTAATTCCATGCACTCTCGAGCAAACTTTAACATAGCAGGATTGATGTCAGGAGTAATCATAATTGAAATCAAAAAATTTGATCTATATTAGCCTTATAAACGATATATCCATTATATCATAAATGCAAGGTGCGATCTAAATATATACCCATATCTTTGTTATTGTACCTAACAACCAATTTATCAATCTTCTTTTAACTAAAGAGTTAGCTTATGAATGAGAATAAGTAGCTAAAAGGCCACTAAGTATAGATGATATTAATTTCTTTTTAGATATTTAACCTAAAATGGGTAAAAGTGTAAGATTTGACCTAAAGGTGATTTAGTGAAAAATAAGGCAACTATAGAATAATTGCCTTACCTTAAAAGATGTCTAACCGTTATGGAATTTTTAATTTAACATAGTTTTTTTAGGTTCTAATAATAAATATTGAAAATAACAAAAAATAAGTACCTTTTGTTGCAAACAGATCAAGTTTCATATTTTGAGTTCAGGCAGATACTAAAGCAATATTATAAGCTTGTCTCAATCGGTCTTTAATCTCTTCTTCTTTATCAATTTTAATAAATGTATTATGGTCATTTAATAGATAAACTCCTTCAGCATGTATTTTGGCAAACAATATTCCATCTCTATAAATGCCTGTGAATTGTTCGTGCATACGATACTCCACCTGACCTATAGAAGTCATCATTATAATTATTGTTCTAATTAGGTATTTATCCATTTTCTAGGAAGCAAAAAAATGTTTAATCATTTAGTGTGTAGAAATATACGGGAAAAAAGTTAATAAACAGATAACAAAAGTTTTTTCTGTACAAATATTTCTAGGTGAAATAATCTTAATATTTATTAATAAAACTAGAATAATTGATTTATGGTACAGGAAGAATTT
>Ga0075154_10001029_pt1 | contig 21021 bp, 13 predicted proteins | sample JI71714BDNA_FD_70965 | JGI IMG/M metagenome (GOLD analysis project Ga0075154, IMG submission 70965) | Wastewater effluent complex algal communities from Wisconsin, to seasonally profile nutrient transformation and Carbon sequestration -... | ecosystem: Engineered > WWTP > Effluent > Algae...
CCATTCATCATCGTGGGCAAGGGCCGTTGGCCACGAAGCACTGTCACGTGGGTGCCCATGGAATGGATCACCGAGCAGCCAAGACCACTGAAGTAGGCGCGCCGCTCCCGGCGGTCGAAATGCACCACCGCCATTTCTGCGCCGTCTTTCCTTCCGCTGTTATCCCGCTTCAGCAGCCGGTCGAGCGCGATCTGGGTGCGCCGGATGAGTTCACTGCCCTTGTCTATCCGGTCCTTATAGACCAACTCGTTAAGAATGCCGTGGCACAGCATGGATAGTAGCGCTCCCGGCATGCCGTGTCCCGTGCAATCCATGATCACCAGGAATCGGTGATCGCCGTGCCCTCCACACCAGTAACTGTCGCCTCCGACCGTATCTCGCGGGCGATCGAGAACGTGTACTTTGCTGAACAGTTCGGTATGCGCACCGAGGTCCGGCAGTAAAGCGCTCTGGATCTGGCGGGCGTAGCGCAGACCGTTCAATGTATCCGACCGTTGGGTGCTCAATACAGTGTTGGCCGCTTCCAATTCCTGGCGTACTTCATGCAACCGCTTGCGCATACGACCCTGCACCCGTACGAATTGCAATGCGAGGGAGAAGAGCAGCACCGTAACGCTCGCCACATTGAAGGAGAGGAACCATCGTCTGGTCTCCTGAGTGATCGCCCCTAGCGGATCGCCGAGATCGATGACCGGGTCGAAAAGCGTGAAGGCTAGTACGATCGTTACTTCCAAGGCTACCCATCCGATCGCGATGACCCGGCTTTGGAACGTGAGCGCGCCGGCCAACGCCACGAACGACCAGAACATGACCATGCCACTGGCCACACTGCCACCAAGTACGGCTTGGAACAGGAAGGGTAGGAGCAGACTGAAAAGGACTTGGACGCGCATGCACCAGGCCATGCGTCCGCTTAGTCGGCATAGCGCCAGATTAAGGAGCGTGATGACCACGAACCCCAAGGGAATGGCGGCGCACCGGTATAGTCCGAACGCTACGCACAATACGGTCCAGACAAGTGCCCCGAGACCCAAGCCCAGACAGAGCAGTTTGAACATGCTCAGCCGGATGCGCTCGTTCTGTTGCTGGATGGTCATATTCCCGGTTTGGAGCATTTACCTATTCCATTGGAAGCACGGTCAACGGTACCCCTAGCAATTCGCTGAAGGTCTCCGCGGCTTCCTGCATGAACTCATCATCCTGCTCCACACACCACTCGATCACATACGCGTGGCCGCTGTCGATGCCTTTCTTGACCTCGTTCAAGAGCATGTAGATGGCCTTCAGCGATGAGGAGTTGAAGTAGTTCAAGCGAAAGTGGAACACCGATCCGGGCGCGGGCATCTCGCCGGCACGGAAGAGGCGTTCGATGATAGGCTGGTAGAATTCGCTGGCGTTCTCGGGTACGGAGATGCCGATGATGGAGAACCGGTTCGACGCCGGATCCGAAGTGATCGCGGGCGTGTTCTTAGTAGCCGGTATGTTCATGGCTTCCATGGTCAAGCGCGTTTGAGTGTGGTGGTGACCTGACTGGTGCAGCGGAAAAGGTCGTTGCTGGCCGGCTGGATATCGGCCGTGATGCGTCGTCCACCCTTCCGGGCGATCTGCAACATGCCCAATCCGGCGCCACCTTTTTCGCCGAAGCCTTGGTTCAGCATCTGGTCCTTGAACGCGGCGGTCAGCTGCTCTTCGTTCATCTGGCTGATCGTACGCACACAATCCACCAGGCGCTGGGCGTCGCTCTGATTGGCGGTGTTGCTGATGCTCACGATGAGCGTGTCCTCCTGGATGCGCCATTGGAAGTCGACATCGTTGCTCGCGTTGTACCGCTGGGCATTATCCAGCAGTTCAAGTGCGATCCCCACGAGTTTCTTCAGGTCGCTGCGTTGCCCCAGGTTGAACAGGGCGATGCAATTCAGCAGGTCAAGGAGCTGGATCCTGACCTCGCTGGTCAGTTGTCCTTTGTATTCGAGCAGGTTCTTATCCATAATCTTCTTGCTTGGATCAGGCTGCGAAACGCAGGCCCATGATGAGGATGTCGTCAGTCTGTGGGTTGGAGCCTTTCCAGGTGTTCAAGGCTTCGATCGTGGCTTCGCGCGTGGCGGGTAACGGTTCGTTCAAGCGTTCCTCCAACGTGGCACGTAACCGTTTCAAGGAGAATTTCTGGCGACCGTTCTCGCCCCCGAATTGGTGCAGAACGCCATCGCTGAAGAGGAACAAGTGATCACCGTGGTTCAACCGTAAATGGTGCTCCTGATATCCGCTCGTGCGCTCGAAATGGCCATCACCCAAGGGCAGCACATCACCCTTCACCCGATCCAGTTTTCCATCGCGTTGGATCAACAATGGAAGCTGCGCGCCTGCGAACACCAGATCGCCTGATCGGAGGTCGATGCAGCAGAGACCGATATCGAAACCGTCATCGTAGCCACTGTTGGCCTGTCTACCGCGCATGGTCTCGGCCACGTGTTCATGGAGCATATCCAGTATACGTCCACAACCCGCGTTGGGTTCCTTGGCGATCAGCTCGTTGAGGCCATAGTAGGCGATGAAGGTCATCATAGCGGCAGGCACACCATGGCCGGTGCAATCGATGGCGGCGACGTACAATCGATCACCCACGCGTTGCATGTATGGCAGATCCCCGCTTACCGTGGCCAAGGGTTGGTAATACAGGAAGCTATCCGGCACAATGGCTTGCAACTGCGCCTCATCGGGCACGATGGCCGATTGTATCGTCTGGGCGTAGCGCAAGCTGCTCTCGATGTCGTGGTTCTTGGCCTCCAACTCGGTATTGAAAGCCTCGATGGCCCGTTTCTGGGTGATGATGGTGAGCTTCTTCTTGCGCTGTACCGACCAGGCCCAGGCCATGTAGATGGCCAGACCCAGCATGGCGATGGCACCGAACAGGCTGTACCGTTTCATGGTGCGTTCCGAACGCCGCTCAAGTTCAAGGATCTGTGTCTTCGCCTCCGAAGCCTGGTTCTTCTGCTCGAGTAGTTCCACATCACGTTGGCGTTGCTGGCGCTCCATGCTCATGCGATCCATGCTCATGGCTTGGAGCAACTTCGTGTTCTCCAGATCCCGGATCAATCGTTCGTCCCGTTCAGCGGATAGTGCGGCTTCGGCTAGTTGGAGTTCCTTCTGCGCGCGTTCGCGGGCAAGCATCTCCTCGCGCCGGCCACTTTCTTCCAGATCCTTCTCCGCCAGTAGGAGCGCTAGGCGCTTTTCCTGGTTCTCTGTTGTCAGCGCCAATTCAGTGAGTTCCGCCCGATGCTGCTGTTCCCTGTTCAAGCGCTCCAGGTTCTCACGCTCTTGCCGGAGGATCCGTGACCGCTCTGCCGATGCTTGCCTGGTCTGTGCTTCTCGCTGGGCCAGCAGATTCTCCCGGTGCGTGCGAGCTGAGCGCTCGAAAGCCCGAGCGCTCGCGGCATCACCCTGCCGCAAGTGTATCGCTGCGATCAATTCGCAAAGTAAGGCAAGTTCGCTCTCGCTTTCCGCCTGTTGCGCGATGCGCATGGCGGTTCCTGCCTGGGCTAACGCTGCCGATGCATCGCCCTCGTACAACATCACCAGGGCCGCCGTACGCAATACCATGGCTTCGCCTGCCCCGTCGCGGGCATTCCGGGTCATGCTCAAGGCATCGGCAAGTTGGCGCTTCGCGAAGTCCGATTCGCCTCGGAGCGCTGCGGCCACCGCACTGTTCACCAAGGTGCTTCGACGCAGGGTGGGTGCGTCATCCAGCAGGATGATGGCGCGCTGATACAGCTCCATTGATTCTGCTGCCCGTGGGGTCTTGTTCAAAAGCTCGGCCAGGTTGTTCGCCGCGATACCGGCCTGTAGGGCTTGTCCGTTCTTCAACGAGATGGCCATGACCTGCTCTTCCAGTTCGATGGCTCGCAAGGTGGCTCCTGTGCGCGCATGCGCCGTGGCCATCATCGCGAGTAGTTGAGCCTGCAACGCGGCATCACCATAGCGCATGACCTCGCCGATAGAGACGTTCAGGTGTGCTAACAGTGTCGCGGCTGGAACGGTGTGTTGCTCGGCTTCTGCCTCCAACTTGATCCTCAGGAGCCGTTCTTGCCGTTGATGGTCAGGGATCATTCCGACCTCACCAAGGTATTCCAACGCCCTTTCCGGACTGCCTAGTTCGAGGCTGATCCCGGCCATTTCAAGCATCAGGGGGATGCGAACACCTGACTTTTCATCTTCAATGAGCGAAACGCCCCGCAAACCGGACATGGTAGCACCTTCAAGGTCGCCCTTCGCACGTTGCGCTTTCGTCAATTCAAGGAGTGCTTCTGGAAGGGCAGTATGATCCTGTAGACGTTCAGCCTCAATGGTCGCCAGCAACGCGTACTCCACCGAACGGCCCGAGCGACCTTGTTCTCGCTCTTCCTTGGCCAGCGCGGAAAGCAACTCTGCACGGCGCGTACCGGGTGATGCTTGGAGCATGTCCGATACGAGCTGGTCCGTGACGGGCGATTGCCCTTGTGCGACCGCGATGAACGAACACAGGACTAGGATGGATGTCAGGCGGGTCCTCATTGTTCGATCAAGCGATAGGTGAGCCTGCCCGACCATTCACGACCGTTCAAGGTCAGCGGTACGGTGCCGTTGTTGTAAGGGCTTACGATGTTGCGGTCCACATCCAACGCGTTATAGCAACCCAGGTCCATGGTCCAACGCCCGGTTCCGCCAGACCTCCAGGTGAGGCCTCCGTTGAGGATGAGTTCAGAAGGCCAATGGACCAGTTCCATGAGCTCTTGGTCCAGATCGGTGTATTGGTAGGTGGACTTCTGCTCGTTCCAGATCGCCGTGGTACGAACCGTCCATTGCGGACCAAGTTCCACGGACACCGTAGCGGTCGCTTTCTGTCGGGGAAGACCTTGGAAGTGATCGGCCCACGGTTCAGGGAGTTGGGTCTCTGGGAGCGAAACATCCGCAATGGCTCGATGGAGGCCATAGCTCATTTGAAGGAAAACGCGATCGCGATCCATGGTGTAGCGTAGATCGATCCCCTCGGTCCCAGCTCGTTCGCGATTGATGTAGTTATCCAGGGAGATAGCGTCGTACACATATACGATGGGGTCCTCGATGGAGGTTTGATAGACATTGCCGCTGAACTGGTCGTGGTCGTTCGTACGGATCCCGGTCTCCAATTCCAAGGTGTTCGCGTACTCGGCCGCTATTGTTCCATCCGCAGGCCCGTAGTTGAGGTTCATGATGGTTGGCACCTTGAATGCCCGGCTAGCCAGTGCTTTCATGTGCCAGCGGCCCGCCACTTTGGAGTACGAAGCCCGTGGTGCCATGAACATGCCGGATAGATCGTTCATTTCATACCGGAATCCGGCAGAGAGGTCTCCCAAGCGCCCGGATGAAACCACTTCCGTGAAGAATGCGATGTCATGCATCGCGATGGTTCGACCGTCGTTCATCATGAAACGTGGGCCATTGCGAACGAAGAAGGTGGAGATCTGCCGGTAGGCTTGCACTCCGAGTCGTAGGTCGAACCACTTGGCGGGTTTGTATCCACCATGGCCCATCACGCTTGTCCGAACGTTCGACGTGTTCGATCCGATTCGCTGGTCGTCGGTGGTGTTCACGTAGTACCAGGGTATCTGGTCGGCGTGGGAGAACTTCCAGCCGAAGCTGAGCCGCTCACCGATGGTCTTGCGTTGTTCCAGACCCAGGATCACGTCGCGCATCCGGACGCTATAGCCACCGTCCGAAACTTCGTAGTTATCGTCCATGTAGTAGACATGGGCACGCAACGTACGCCACCGATATCCGAACTGGAAACACGCTGCCTGACCTGCGGTGCTGTCACCAAGATCCATAGCTCTGCCGTCCGGTAGGGTGTACTGTCGGTTCGACCGTTTGCCCCGATGGATGCTGGCCAAATAGCTCACCTCCTGCTCCAGGCCGAGGGAGTTGTTCCCACTTACCACCACCTCGCTCTTCGCAGTGCCCTCTGCCGTCGCGCTTCCGAGTATGCTCACTTGGCCACCGGTCGCGTGCCGTGCTGTGCGGGTGATGATATTGATCACTCCCAGTGCTGCGTAACCACCGTAGAGGACCGAACCAGGGCCCGAGATCACTTCGATGCGTTCCACGTTATCCAACGGGATTCGATTCCCGATGGCGTACGTGCCGAAGTCGTTCTCATTTAGTTGCATGCCATTGAGCATGAACAGGCATTTTCCTTCCTCCGCCCAAGTGCCGTGGATCGCGATGCCGACCACATCGTCCACATCACGACCGAAGGTGAGTCCTGGAACGAGTTGTAGCGCTTCGAGCAGGTTTCGCGCTCCGCTGGCCTTGATCTGTTTGGCACTGAGCACGGTGATGCTCACTGGTGCTTTACGGATATCCGTTTCGCCCAACGCGGCCAAGTCGGCGCGGACAACGCGGCGATCATTGTCCAAGGCCTGGTCGAGGAGTTCCTCACCGTCATTCGCGATGAGGCGCGGAGGCTCAGTGGGTATCTGGGCTACCGCACGGGTACCCATCAATAGAAATATAAGGAGCGCAGACCTTCCCATGCCACACATGACCCCGAAGGGGTCGTTCGTTCAAGTTGTGAAAGCCGGGAGAGGCTGCTCGGGACCTTGTATCGTGAAATGGCCCGTCATGGTTACCAACGAAGGTCCTAGACGGTCGAGGTGGGGTCGTGCGGCAGGTGTATGCCCACTTGGGTGCCCTGAGCGTCGCTCTCTAGCTCGATGCGACCACCCAACTGCCTGATGCACTCGGCGATGATCACGAAGCCCAGCCCTGTGGCAGGGCCTTTGCGCTCCGCATCATCCAATTGTGAGATGCCCTCCAATTCTCCTTCCAAACGCGCGAGAACGGCGGGAGGGATGCCCCTTCCATTGTCCGCTATGATGAGGACATAGGCTTCCGGGGTCATCCTTTCGGTGATGGTGACTTCCGTCGCCTGGGCATGGGCATGTACGTTCATGAGCGCATTGTGGACCACGATCTTCAGCAGATCCGCATCCGTGCGTACCATGGATCCCTGGGGCACTTCATTAACGGCAACGATACCGGAGCGCTCCAGCATCTCGTGAACGCGGTAGAGCGCTCCTTCGGCGAGTTCACGCACCATCACCGTGCGGATATCCGGCCCAAAACGTTTGCTGCGTGTTCGTATCCACGTGAGCAAGCTCTCGGCGTTACTATGCAATTTGTTCGTACTCGCGCTCAGATCCGCCAAGGTTTCGGCCAGGTCGCTGTTCGGCCGGCCTTCACGTAAGAGCAGCTCCGCACTGTGAGCCACGCGCGCCACGAAACGCAGCGGTGGTACAACGTCATGCGAGATCACCGAGATGAGTTTCTCTTGGTGTGAGACCGCGTTGAGCAACTCCTTGTTCGCATGCAACAATGCTTCCGTTTGGGTGGCCACGTTCTCTTCCAACCACCGGTTGCGCCTCCGGAGGCGGACAGTGTTCAACTTGGCACCTCCCCAAAGGAGGCCCGTGAAGACTGACGCGTAAACAAGAAAGGCTGGCCAAGTAGCCCAGAAAGGCTTTCGGATACGGAACCAGTATGTGGTCTCCGGCGTGATCCCGCGGGCGGCGGACCCCACCTTGCGAATGAAGACCTCGTATTCTCCTGGGGGAGGCCTGGTCAACTTCACCGTCCGTTCACCGATCGGCAACAAGCGCCACCCGTCGACCAGGCCGGGAATAAGGAACTCGAATTGGGCGTTCTCCGGATCGCCCCAGTACGGTACGGAGAAGTCGAATTCGATATCCTCCAGATCATGATCGATGATCAGATAGTCATCCTCCCGCCACGGCTTGCCGTTCACTCGCACGTATCCATGGATCAGGCCCAACTCCGGGAACGGGTCTGGGACCGCTGCGGGGGAGAACCGCACAAGGCCCTCGATAGTAGGATAGGAAAGGTATCCATCGGGTAATGTGATGTAAGCTGGATCGCACCCTCCGTTGAACTCCAGGTTCACCATACCCGTAGCGGATCCGAAACGCGCCAAATAGGGCCGTTGGTTCGTGTCCTTGAGGTAGGTCCGAATGTCCGCCATGGTGGTGTGGATCAATCCGCGGTTGGTGCTGATCCACAGGATCCCGTCACGTAGGAGAAAGCTGTGAGCGTAGTCCAAACAATTCAACGGGTCGTTGGGTAGCCGAATAGCGGAATCCCCTTGTACCAAGTACCAGCCGTTACCGTAGGTACCCACCAGTTGAAGGTCTTCCACCTGAGTGATGGCCCTGACATCCATGTCCTTCAGGCCGTTCACGGATCGGAATTTCGAATGGTCGGATGAACCGATGAAGAATCCGCGGTCGCAGCCATACAGAATGGCTCCGCTTGGGCTCACCGTAATGATCGAAGGCCAGTCCTGATAACCTTTTGCGGGGACCCGTGTCAGGTCTCGAAGCTGACCCGAACGCCACACACGAATGGCGCCTTCCACGCTGATCAAGACGGAATCTCCGTGTGGTTTGATCGCTACCCCCCGTTCCACCCTTGACAGTACGATCTCTTCGACCTTAGTCATGGGGTCGTAGCGAAGCACCTCAGCACCACGCCATACCCAGACATTGCCTTCGTGGTCCTTGGGTAGGATGAAATTGTCCACGTTGTTGAGATCCTCCAGTAGTTCGCAGCCGGTGGCTGAAATGTGGTAAGCCTGGCGATCAGCCGTGAAAATGATGCCACCATCGGAGATGAGGGCTTGCGCGAATACCGAGGACCGCGTGATCACGTGACCTTCGCAAGTGGTGCGGCTCAGCATTTCGGCACGTAGGACATGGAGTCCCGTGGTGGAGGTGCCCACAAGGATCGTTCGCGTGCCGGGGATCTCCAGGATATCCGTGATGGTGTGGGCAGGTGGGATGCCCGCCGAAACGTGCTCGGCCACGAGCGCTTTTGTGGCGGGGTCTGATCGCAACGCGATGATACGCTGATCGACAACCATGTGCCCCGTCGGATGACCTTGATGCCAAAAGACGTTCGGCCATGGTGTACCCAAGGGAGGCGTCTCACCTTGCACCTGGACTTGGTCGGCTTTCCCGGTGTTCGGGTCCAAGGAATAGACCTTCCCCGTCTCATCCGTGCCATAGGCTGTTCCCTGTAGAACGAAGATCCTGTCCATTCGCTTGGTAAGCGGGAGTTGGTGGACGCGTGAAGTGTCGTGCCAAAGCCACATGCTATCCAGGCCGATCACGACCATGTCCCGATCACTTGTAGCGAAACAAGCCCTTCGGCGGCGTGGTTGGGCTATGTAGGTCTGTCTTGGCCGGCTTATATGCGTATAGAACTCCGCCGATGGCACCCCTCCGGTCATCTGGAAGCTCTGACGACCACTGCTGATCATCACGGGGGCGATGTGCCCATGGATGTTGTAACTGTTCCCATTGGCATCCTCTACGATGATCTCGCCCAATGCGGTGGGTATCACCTTGCGGATGCGTTTGGCCGGTAAGGCACCGCGCCCCTTCAATTCAAAGGTGCGCAAGGCCCCGCCATCGTACCGTACGAGCCCTCCTTCTGTCGCGATCCAGACGTAGCCCGCCGTGTCCAACTCCATATGCACCACGCTGTTCTGTGGCAGCCCGTTATTGGAATTGAAATGACGCCAGGTGCGGTATTCCTGGGCTATGCTCAGATGCGCCCAAAGCATACCTGCCAGCCATGAAAGAACCAGGAGTGGGAAATGGGACCTGATCATGTGCGACGATAGCCGTGCGCGTTCACCAAGGTCTGCAACTCCAAAGAATTCTGCACGTCCAGCTTCTCGAAAAGCCGTGCCTTATAGGTCGCAGCTGTACTGATACCGATGCCCATGCGTTGCGATATCTCCTTCACGCCCAGGCCTGCCAGTATATGATCGAGTACGAGCAATTCCTGTTTGGATAAGCGCTCGAATGGTGTTCGGTCGGTGTTGCCCTGCCGGTCGAGGCTCTGCATCTCAAGTTCGTGACCGATGTATGTCCGGCCATCAAGCACGAGGCGAATGGCCCGGATTACCTCTTCTTCTGGTGCTTCCTTGTTCAAATACCCAGCACAACCAAGAGCTAGGACCCGTTGGGCATATAGGCGTTCCGGGTTCATGGAGTAGACCAAGATGCGCATACCCGGGTAGCCCCTTCGCATCTCCTCGATATGTTCCATGGCGTTCCCATCGGATAGCTGTAGGTCGAGAATGAGCATGTTCGGTGGGCCTTGGACCGATAGCAATGCCAGTAGACCGCGTATGGTGGCCACATCGTGAACCACCACGTAGGGCAGCTTCAAGGTGATCAAGTTCCTGAGACCTCGGCGAATGATCACATGATCATCCAGGATCAGGATACTCTCGTTGTGGGCGTGTTGGCTCATGCTGACAAGTGTCAGTTCAAAAAGTGACCCGTGCGGGTCGTATTCCTTCTACGTGTGCAATTCGGGGAGAGCCATACCCTTGCACCCGCATTCTTTCATTTCCGCCCCGGCCCCGGGTGATCGAACTTGGTGCCGCTATAACACCTTGTACGGTCGGGAGAGACCCGGGGACCGGTGGCGGAAACTTCTTGACAGGCCGAAGATAACGGACGCTCGATCCGCTGGGGACCAGCCTCCCGTTAGCTTTGCATCCCCGCTTTTGCGGGCTACTCCTGATGAAAGTCCGTACGCTCCGGCCTACCAAGGTCAATGTGGTCACCTTGGGTTGCTCCAAGAACACCTTCGATAGCGAGGTGATGATGGCCCAGCTCAAAGCCAATGGCATCGCCGTGGACCACGAGTCCGACTCCGGGGACCACAACGTGGTGGTGATCAACACTTGTGGCTTCATCGACAATGCCAAGCAGGAAAGCATCGACACCATCCTGAGCTATGCGAAAGCGAAGGATCAAGGGTTGGTGGAGAAGGTGTACGTGACAGGCTGCCTTAGCCAGCGCTATGCCCCTGAGTTGAAGGATGGTATCCCCCAAGTGGATGCTTGGTTCGGAACACGCGACCTGCCCAGGCTCTTGAAGACCCTCAAGGCCGATTACAAGAAGGAACTCGTTGGTGAGCGGCTCTTGACCACACCAGCCCATTACGCCTACTTCAAGATCAGCGAAGGATGTGACCGCAAGTGCAGCTTCTGCGCCATTCCACTGATGCGTGGCAAGCATGTGAGCACACCCATGGACCAGCTAGTGACCAACGCGCAGAGCCTGGCCCGGCAAGGTGTGAAGGAGCTCATCCTCATCGCGCAGGACCTGACCTATTACGGTCTCGATATCTACAAGAAGCGCAACCTCGATGAGCTCGTGGCGCGCATCAGTGATGTGGAAGGGGTCGATTGGATCCGCCTGCACTATGCTTTCCCGAGCGGCTTCCCCATGGAGGTCCTGGATGTCATGCGCGACCGGAGCAACGTGTGCAACTACCTCGATATGCCCTTACAGCATGGCAGTACTGAAATGCTGAAACGTATGCGGCGGGGCATCACGCAGGAGAAGACAGAGACCCTGGTGGCCACCATCCGCGAGAAAGTGCCCGGCATCGCCATACGCACCACGCTCATCGCCGGATTCCCCGGTGAGACGCAGGCTGACCATGATGACAGCCTGCGCTGGATCGAGCGGATGCGCTTCGATCGTCTGGGGGCCTTCACCTACAGCCACGAGGAGGATACACATGCGCATACCATGGCCGATGATGTGCCTGATGCGGTGAAGCAGGAACGTGCACAAGAGATCATGGAGTTGCAAGGTGGCATCAGCCTTGAACTGAACCAGGCCAAGGTGGGTAAGACCTACAAGGTGCTGGTGGACAAGGCCGAGAATGGCCACTGGATCGCTCGCACCGAATTCGACTCTCCCGAGGTGGATAACGAAGTGCTCATTCCCTTCAACGCGGACGTGCATCTGCGCATCGGGGACTTCGCTGCGGTGCGCGTCACCGAGGCGAACGAACACGACCTGCGGGCCGTGGTGGTCTAGAGCGCATCTCAAAAAAAACCTTCGGACTACGATCGGGTCTTTCAAGCCCATTCGTCGTTGTCGAAAACCTCACAGAGCACCAGACTATGCTCTCCCGCAGTACTGCGGGATCGACGCCTAGCCTGGGCGCGAAATACCTCTCTCTCGCTGCTAAGAGTTTTTTTGAGATGCGCTCTAGTGTCGTCCCTTTCCACCTCCATCACCGTTCCCTGAGCCGGCCTCCGTTGGTAGGGCGTCGCGTAGGCCGCTGAAGTAGGTGGCCAAGGTCTGCCGTTGCGTCGGGCTCAACCGTGCTGCACCATGCACCCAGGTGTAGCTCGGAAGCGGCATCTCTTCCTGCTCGATCAACTCCACGCTCTCCTCGGCTTTATGCCGCTGCCACTTGGCACGCCGCCGCCCCCAGGAACTCATGTCGAACTCCGCTCGGCCTTCTTCGATGTGGTCCTGCAACCAGAAGTTCACCGGCGTGATCCGGCTGTACCAGGGATAGGTGGTGTGGTCACTGTGACAATCGTAGCAGGCTGCACGAAGAAGGTCCCTTACTTCGGTGGGCGGTTCGGTCACGGTGATGAGGTCATGCTCCGGAGCGTTGGCCTCCACGCTGCGGTCAGGCTGCGCGAATTGGGCGACCACCAGGATCGCGGCGAGGATCAAGAGGAGCTTCTTCATCGCTTCTCGATCTCCAACACCACGGCCATGGCCGCTTTGCTGGCTGTTCCTGTGGCGCCGAAGGTCTTGCCTTGTGTGTAGTTCAACCCGCTCGCCTCGGCGAGTTCCGTGCCGAGCACAGCGCTCAATTTGGCGTCCATCCCGCTGGCTGAAGATGTCTTCAATGCTTCATCCACCTTCTTGAAATCGATGGCTTGGTTGTAGACCAGGATGGTCATCACGTCGGTGGTGCCCACATCATCCGCAGTCATGCTCTGGTCGCGCGGGAACTGCCGGGTTCCGGTGATGCCGCAGTAGGGCGAGTGCTTCGGTGTGTTGGGGAACAAAACGTAGGTACTTCCGTCCACCTCCTGCCCGAAGCAATAGGCGTAGCACTCGGTGTTGTTCGTCATCTCCACCTTGAAGCGCGTGCCTTTGGCGATGGGCTTCTCCGTTCGGAACGTACGCCCGCCCATGTGCTTCAACGCGATGTATTCACCGGTAGGCTTGCCCGCATCATCGACGATCGGCAAGCCGAAGCGGATGTCGAAGGTGCTCGGCTTCACATCCACGCCTTCGCCCTGCGGATACACCGCGTAGGCCTCCTTGGTGAAGTGGGCGAAGTCGTCGTAGCTCACCCACGCCAGTCCGTTCTTGCCCCATTCCGGTCCCCACGAGTTCATGATCTGGAAGCCTCCCATCGGCTTCTCGTACTCGTTCTGGAACTTATAATCGTCGTACCCGATCACGCACATGGCGTGGCCACCGAAGCCCCGCATCGCGTAGTCGCTCTGGGTGGGCAACCACTTGTCCTGGCCCATCATGTCCTGCATGAAGCTGCCGCCCACCATCATGCCGATCACGATGGGACTGCCTTGCGCCAGCTGCTGCTTCATGGCCACCATGTCCACCATGGAACGCGGGTCGTCGCTCTTCGAGAGGCGCTGCGATCCTTTGATGCGGAACTGCGAGGCTTGCTGGCGCTGCTCTTCGGTGGGCAGCTTGGCGCAACTCTCATCCGTGTAGCCGAATTGGCTGTAGGGGAGGGCACCGCCTCCTTTCATCTGATCCATGGCGCGCTGGATGTAGCTGCCCTGGCAATCGCTGTTCTCGATCTTGATCTGGTTGTACATGAACGCCGGACTGAACACCGTGCTGTTCGGGTCTTGCTTGGTGGCCGCCGCTTGTACGATGGTGCGTGCGGCATATGCGCTTGCCCAGGCCACACAACTGCCTTGTTGGCCCTGATTCTGCCGTTTGGGTGCGTACTGCTCCAAGGAATGGCGCTCGGGCAGTGGCGCGTTCACATTGTCCGCGAGTGGTTCGAAGACCTCGGCCTTGTCGTACACCGCAGGGTCCATGTTGCCGCCCGTGGCCAGCTTGAGCAATTGGCTCACATCGCCGCCGCCTTCGCCGAGGCAGCCCTTCAGGCCTCCGGTGAAATACAACACGGCGCCGATCCCCAGGACGATGAGCATCAACTTCGGTTTCTTCATCAGCAGCCCGATGAGCATGGGCAGCAGCGAGCCCATGCCCCCGCCGCCCCCGCTCATGCCACCACCGCCTCCGCCACTGGAACGGCGGCTGGGTTGCTGCTCATTACGGTCATCGGTCATTCGGATGGGCATGGTGGTCGGGTGTTGGTGGTTCGGTTGGGAAAGTCACTCACGGGCGGAAACGTTCACGCCCCGTTAATAGACGCCAGAAAAGGATGAAGACACTCGCCAAGCTGTACAAGGGGTAACGGAAGGTGGCCGGCTTGTTGCGCTCGAAGAAGGCATGACCCACCCAAGCAAAGCCATAACCACCGATCGGCACCATCCATAGCCAAGTTGGGTTACGGCTGATCACCGCCAAGGCGATCCAAAGCCCGATCAAGGCGGTGCCTGTGAAGTGCAGGATGCGACTGGTCGGGTGCTGGTGCTCGCGCAGGTAGAAGGGGAAGAACTCCTTCAACGACGTGTAGCGCGGTGTGTCGGTGGACATCTTCGGTGCTAGAGACCCGAAATGTAGCGAAGCGCGCCTTGACGGCTATGCGAGCATGCCGCGTGAACACGGCTACCTTTGCGCCCTGATGCCAGTGGAGCGGATCCCCTACGCGGACACCGGAAGGTTCGCGGACCCGGTGCTGGATCACTTGGCCGGTGATCCTTTCATCCGTCAGTTCCTTGAACTTCCGGCGGATGTTGCAGGTCTTAAGCAGGCCGCTGCGGCACGCTCCTTCGACCCGGACTTCCGCACCATCCTCTGCAGTGCGCTGGATGCACAGCACAGTACCCTCGAACTACACTCCGAAGTACGTGCGAGCCTTCGGAAATTGCGTGATCCGAAGTGCCTCACCGTCACGACCGGTCATCAGTTGTGTTTGTTCACCGGGCCGCTGTACGTGCCCTACAAGATCCTCAACACCATTCGTCTCGCCCTGGAGGCTGAGGGCTTACTTGGACGTCCGGTGGTGCCCGTGTTCTGGCTGGCCTCGGAAGACCATGATGCCGCGGAGATCGATCATGCGGTGATCAATGGGCGGACCATCCGTTGGAGCGGTGCTGTCGGCGGTGCGGTGGGGCGCATGAAGCTCACGGGCATCACCGCTCAGGTGGAAGAGGCCATCGAGGCGATCGGTCCGGGAACAGAAAGTGCTACGTTGGCGAACGCGTTGCGCGAAGCGTACACCGAGGAACGCACGTTGGCCGAAGCCACCCGGCACTTCCTCCATGCGCTCTTCGGCCGGTACGGACTGGTGATCCTTGATGGTGATGATCCCGCCTTGAAGCGCCTGTTCGCGCCCATCATCGCGGAGGAACTGGTGAACCAAGTGGGTGAGCGCAGCGTGGCCTACGCCAATGACAAGATGCGCGAGCGGTACACGCCGCAAGCCCATGCGCGTGAGATCAACCTCTTCCACTTGCGCAAGGACCATCGCTCCCGGATCGTGCGGGACGGAGACCATTACCAGGTGCTGGATGATGGCCCGCGCTGGACATTGGAAGAGTTGCTCGTTCGCGTGGAGAGCCGCCCGGAGGAGTTCTCGCCGAACGTGGTGTTGCGACCGGTCTATCAAGAGCACATCCTGCCCAATATCGCCTATATCGGAGGTGGCGGGGAGTTGGCTTATTGGATCCAATTGCGTTGGCTGTTCCAGGCTCTTCGAGTGCCCATTCCTGTGCTATTCCTGCGCACCAGCGCGGCCACCATCAGTGCGAAGCACATCCGCCAATGGAACGCGCTCGGGCTTACTACAAAGGACCTCTTTGGTGACCTTGCCACGTTACAGGCACAAGTGGCCCAGCGCGATGCGCCGTTCCGGACCGACCTTGGGGTGGAACGCGCCGCGATAGAGGGTGCCTACCGCGATGTACTGGCTACCGCGACTCGCGCCGATGCTTCATTGTCGGGATCCGTGGAAGCTCGGCGTGCACAAGCCCTGCGCGGTCTGGAGCGGTTGGAGAAGGGCTTGCTGCGCGCGGCGAAACGCGATCAAGCAGTGGCGCTGAACCGAATGGACACGATCAAAGCCGCGCTCTTCCCCGGAGGAGGGTTGCAGGAACGACGCGATAGCATCCTTCCGCGCATAGCAGCCGAGGGCCTTGTAGCCTTGGACAACTGGAAGGATGTGCTCGACCCACTCGATCCCACCTTCGTGGTGGTGGTGGAGCCTTGAACGGTAGCCTCAGTACACGAAGCGCTGGCTCTCCACGTGCTCCCCATCGGTGACGCGGAAGACATAGGCCCCACGCGAGAGCACCAAGCCGTAGAAGTCTGTGCGGCCATCCATCAGTGTGTTCCCGCCCAGGATGCGCCTGCCGGTCATGTCCATGATCTCGTAGGTGCTGCCAGCTGAGAACCTATGCACGGCTGTCCAGTTCGTGCCATCACCGAAGATCACCAAGGGGCGTTCATGCAGTTCGCCGAACATCACGGCCACCATGTTGGAGACCGTGCTCGTGCCGTCCACATCGGTTTGCCGCAGGCGGTAGTAGCTCAGGCCTGCGTGCGGTGCCAGGTCGATCTCGGTATAGGTCTGCAAGGCGTTACTTGTTCCAGCACCTGGTACTTCTGTGACGGTCTCGAAGACGACCCCATCGCGGCTGCGCTCCACCGTGAACAAGGCATTGTCCCGCTCCGAGGCCGTGGCCCATTCCACACGAACAACAGTGCCCTCCGGCTTTGCGTTGAATTCTAGGAGCGTGATCGGGAGCGGATTGCTCTGGGTGATGGAGGCCAAGGTCCAAGCTGTGGTGGTTGCGTTGAACAAGCTTTGCACAGCGGCAGTCGGTATGGTGCCCGAGGCGAAGGTGCCTACAGCGCCGCCATTCCCGCGATCGCGCCAAGTACCCGGCGCTGGCAAGGCGGTATCGTCCCAGCGGGCCACGCGCAGGTCGGGCAAGTTCGTGACCCCACAGCTCGCAGGAGCCTCCCACGTGAGCGAGACCACCGCGTTCGGGGTGCCCACACTGCGGTCGATGGTCCAGTATTCGCAGGTGCTCACATGGTGCAAAGTCGGGTCGCCGGTGCTGCCCCATACCGCCGCTGAGATCGGGAAGTACTCAGCACGGAACGCATCGGTGACCGAACCGCTGATGCTGCTAACACCGCAGGGCCGGTATTCGCCGCCTTTACCCACCGGGAAGGAGAAGTTCGTGTTGCCGATCTTCTCCATAGGCCCGTTCACGTAGCTGTTGTCGCTTCCGCCCGAAACGCTGCTCCCCGCGCGCATTGTGAGCAGTTCTGTGGCGGTGGTGTTGACCAACCCGGTCGTCAGCGTCAACACACCACCAACAGCCACCGGCGCGTTCAAGGTGAGGCTTCCACTGGCCTTGTTCAACGAGAGGTTCGTCATCACCTCTTGGAATCCAGTGGTGGATATGCTCTGTGAGCCGAGGCCATTGAAACGCAGTGTGCCGAAAGTCTCATCCAAGGTGGCTTCCGTAGGTCCGGCGTTGCTGTAGTTGCCCGCGATGGAAATGGTCCCACCCACACCGGCCCCTGCGAGGTCTACCAAGCCACCAGTGCCGATGGTGAGGTCACCGGAGAAGGAGACGGTGTTACCCGGGACTTCGTTCCGGAACACAGCCTCGTTGGCCGCGGTGCCTTGGATGGTGAAGTTGGTGGCGGTCAAGGTGCTATTCCCCAGAACGGTCAGCGAGATCTGAGCGCCGGCGTTCGTGCGTTGCACCGTGATCGGCCCACCCACGGCAAGGCTACTATTGTTCTGGATCGTGAGGTTCCGTGCCGTGCCAAAGTTGGTCTGGACCAAGCTGGCGCAAACAGCATTCCCACCCGCCGTCACACCCACGACGCAGTTGTTGTTCGCGGTCTCATCGATCCGTACGTTGGTGATCGGGGTAGGCACAGTGGCATCATCCCAGTTCTTGCAATCGAACCAATCGGTACCTGTGGGGGCGGTGCTTCCCTTCCACAGCCCGGGTGTTGGTGTCCCCGGTGCGATGGGTAGGGTCGGAGAGAGCAGCCAATTCGGCGCTGCACTGTTGTAAGCCCCGCAATTCGCGTAGGTACTCCAGTTGGCTGTATTGTCCAGGCGGATGATCCAATCCCGTTGTGAAGCGATCGTCAACGGACCGATATACTTATTGAAGTCAGAAGCGAGAGTAGGGGACATGCTGAAACAGTTCATTCCTGGAGGAAGATTGCTTCGTTGCGTTGGATTCGTCGCACAGGATGCAGTCCAAGGAGGGCTTGGGTTGGTGCTGAAACCATAGATCACAGTACCCGTGTAGGTGGCGTTGTTACCAGATGCGGTCCCATTGTTCCACGTTCCACCCTGCATGAAGAATATCTGATCTCCGCCTACATTCATGGCGACACGTTGCCCAGTGATGAGCGGGGTGCACGTCCAGCTCGCATCTGGTGCCACACCGATCACATTATCGGTAGCACTTCCAGAGGTGGTGAAACGAAGGGTGATCACTTGCCCGGCTGGTATCATCGGACCTGTCCGACGCATTTCGACTGTTCCTTCGCCATTGCCCCATTGCCCGGTGAAACAACGCTCGAATCCATTGTCCGTCAAAAAGAACCTTGTTCCGAATTGAATGGGCTTGAATGAGAAGAAGCTTACGAAATCATCCCCTGATGATCCGCCTGGGCATGCTCCGTTATTCGCGTTCACACCAACGATAACAATGTCACCAGGAGTGAGCACCGTCGCTGGAGTGTCGTTGTCCGCGATATTCAATGTACCAGCATTCGTGGCACCGATGCTCAAGCCAGCGGGTACTGCGGTCACCGCGAAGGTCACCTGTTCAGTTACCTCCACGAGCGCAATGTCATCGAATACTGTAGCTTGGAAAGAGATGGCTGTTTGACCTATGGCGAATGGAATAGTGAACGTCGGTCCGCAACCAACAGCCGTCACGATGTAATCCTGCCCGATCCCACATGTGGCACCAGCCCCGTTGGTGATCGTGATGGTCACATTACCAGCTACCGTCGGAGGCGGACTGATGCTTAGATTGAACGTTTGCAGACCGCCCGATTCGAGCACCGTGATGCTCGTGGTTGTGAAATTCACCGAAGGAAGGCCATCATTGTCGATGATGGTCTGCACATAGTTCAAGGTCGTGCCGAGAACGAGGTCGCCGGTCGTGGTGCCAATGGCGAAGCTGATCAGCTCGTTCCCTTCATCAAGCAGGTCATCGTTCACGTTGATGGTGAACGATGCACTTGTGGCGCCGACCGCTACGGGGATGGTGAGGTCCGTGCCGACCACACCAGGTGTCGTGGTGTAATCGTTGCCTACGCCGTAAACGACCCCAGCGCCATTCGTCACTGTGACCACGATGTTTCCTCCGGTCACCGTAGCCGGGAAGATGGTCATGTTCACCGTAATAGTACCCACGTTCTCCGCGGCAGAACCGGACGTGGCGGTGAAATTCACGGTGGGAATGCACAGCTGAGGCACATGGATGTTGTCGAACAAAGCCGCCTCTCCAGCGCCTGTGTTGTGGTTCCAGAAACAACCGATGTACGGAAGAGCCGTGGTGGTATAAAGGGTGTTCACCGTGGCGCTCCCGATCAAGTTGGTGGCCGTGGTCGGGTTCGTAGTGCTGAAGGTGGACAAGGACAGACTCGTCGCGTACATGGACCACGTTCCCGTGGCGGGTGCGAAAGTGACCCGCACAGCCAGGTAGTTGTTCCCGAGATCGTTGAACGGCGTCGGAGTTGCCGTAGCGGCTATCACGTTCGTGAGCGCACCGTCCGTGGAGAGCCCATTGTTGAAGCGCACCAAGCGCAAAGGGTCCGCTGTACCTCCTTGGCCGTAAAGCACCGCATAGCCCGTGACGCCTGCGCCCAAGAAATTGCCGCTGCTTGCGCCTAAGACGAATGCTGCGGCGTAGCTTCCTGCAACGAAACCACCTGGATCCGTTCGGCTCTGGCGGATGCAAAAAGCCCACGTCATCAAACACGTATTGCTGCTGAGCGTGGTGCCATAGAGACCCGTGATGTCCTGCGAAACGAATTCGCGCCCATTCGTGGTGGCCCCGAGTTGCAACTGGCCTGACGCATTGATCTGAGCACCGCTAGCAGCGGTCTCCGTTTCCGTCCAACCCCCACCTACCACGCTACTTGCCGCGCGGTTGAAATCATCCAGCAGCTGCTGGGCTTGTAGGGAGAGGGATACCAGCCCGAACAGAACCGAAAGGAAGATGGCACGTGTGGTGCTACCCATGGTCATGTTCTGGTCATTCGAGGTGCCCGCTTCGGTGCCGACACCATCAATGGGCAAAGATCGTACGATCCGGGATACGAACAACCGGCTGTTGATGACTTCGCTGGCGCCGTTCATCGTTCTGGTTAGGTGCCTCTCCCTTACCGCTCTTGTTGATTAGACGTACCGGAGCCCCCCTACGATGCCTCTGGCAAGGATCGGTTTTCCACGATCGATCGCGCATGGCAACCCATGCCGACCGTAGCCGTGGCGAGGGCTACTTTTAGCCCCCCGGGCAGATCAATCCTGGGAAGCTCCACGTTGCCGCGCTCCATCCTCATCCTTGATCATGGCTCTCAGTATACCCAGCTCATTGCCAGGCGGGTACGTGAGCTGAACGTGTACTGTGAGATCCACCCGTTCTCCAAGGCCCAGCAGTACATCAACGACCCCGATATCGCCGGGGTCATCCTCAGCGGCAGCCCCAGCAGCGTACACGAGCCGAACGCTCCCGATACGGACCTGAACGGCTTCTTGGGTCGCCTGCCGATCCTGGCCGTCTGTTATGGCGCCCAGTTGCTGGCCAAACGGGCCGGAGCACCGGTGGAACGCAGTAAAGTGCGGGAATATGGCCGGGCCCACCTCAGTACTATCGTTCAGAACGAACTGTTCGACGGCATCGAGGCCGGCACCCAGGTCTGGATGAGCCATGGCGACACCATCACCGCGCCCAGCGAGGCCATGGAGGTGATCGCCAGCACCCCC
>Ga0075154_10001030_pt1 | contig 20988 bp, 16 predicted proteins | sample JI71714BDNA_FD_70965 | JGI IMG/M metagenome (GOLD analysis project Ga0075154, IMG submission 70965) | Wastewater effluent complex algal communities from Wisconsin, to seasonally profile nutrient transformation and Carbon sequestration -... | ecosystem: Engineered > WWTP > Effluent > Algae...
CGAACCGATAATGGTCCCGACTACCAGCGCGGTGGTCATCCAGATTCCGATCGTTTGTGATTTATCGGCTGCGTCGTCCATGTGCCCCTCATTTCCTCGTGAGTAACTCAGAGGGGGTGACAAGCCGATGGACCAAAATCCCCCTAGAACCACCGGCGACCGAAAAGTAGACGCATCGGGCAGAGGAGTCAATCAGACATGGAGGCTGATGTGATGTCCGCTTTCCATTACATTCCGGGCGTTAGCGACTGTTAAGCAGGTCCACAGAAGCAGTCATAGGCAGTGGGAAAAGGCAAGCTGAACGAATGGCAGGTTTTGTGGGTCGACATTGGCTGTCTGGATGACGGCTTTGTTAGCGAAAGCTGTTAAGTAGACCCCATGGATCGACGACTATTCGACGATCCATTGTAATGGGAAATATGGTGATTCTAAAGCGCTGACCCGCCCAACTTATAGGTCAGTTGCAGGAACCCACTCCGGCCGATGCTGTCGAACCAGCTGGCGTTGTAATAGGGATAGCTCGACCAGGTCGGATCCTTGACTGGCATGGTGTCGAACAGATTCCTGATCGTCAGCGACGCCTGCAAATGATCAGTAAAGTCATATTGCAGAGTCGTGTTGAACAGATAGCTCGCTTTCAGGAATGCATCCTCATCAAAGTTCGGGAGTTTTCCTAGACGGGTTCCAGAAATCGTCCAATGCCAACCATCTTTTTCCCAGTTGAGGCTGGCAGAAGATTTGTCACGCGGAATATAATAGCCGCTGTCGACTGCCAATTTCTCTATCACCGGATCGCCAGGATATTGCTGGAACTTGTGGTTGAACACATGGCTGTGGCTCAGCGATAAAGTGAATGTGCCGAAAGATGTTGGCAGGCTGCCGCGGAAAGCAATGTCCAGGCCGTTGGTCTTCTCACGCGCGATGTTGATCGGGTTGACGCGGATTGACGATATTTGGCCGGCCAGCCCACCGCTGGCGAAGCGGTTTACCCTTGCAATGGCATCAATACAGGTTGGCGAGGTAACATTGACCGGCGCGCCATTGGCAGTGGTGCCAATACGACAATCGGCCTCGTCTTCCGCCACCTGATCAATGCTCAGATCATCAACCTGATTGTTCAGCGTGACCTGAAAATAATCGACAGAAAGCTGGAAACGCGGGGACGGGGAGAAGACAAAACCGGCGGTGAAAGTACGGCCGGTTTCGGCCTTAAGGTCGCGGTTGCCGGTGCGGTTGACCACCACTCCGCTGTCCGAATAGCTGCAATCGCCGATATCTTCATTGGGTTCTTCGGTGCGGCAAAGATAATAGTCATCAACGCCGCTCGACACATTACCGGGGCCAGTGAAAACATAATGCAGATCAGGTGCGCGGAACGCCGTGCCATAAGCGGCACGCAGCAACACCATATCGTTCGGTCGCACTTCGACGCCGCCATTATAAGTGAACTTGCTGACATCGCGCCCGGCAAAACCAAAGGTGTCATAACGCCCGGCACCTGTGACTGTCAGGAAATCGAGAAGCGGCACCCGCACTTCGCCGCCGACAGCGGCATGGCTGCGTTTGCCGGCACCGTCACTGTCTTTCCAGCTGAAATAATAGTCGGTAAGCGCAAGCGGATCGGGGTTAAGATCATAACCCTGCTTCCCATATTCGGCGACGGCTGCAAATCCGACCGGCCCGGCTGGCAGCTGGAACAATTCTGTGTTGGTAAGCGTCGCCTGCAAATTGCTGGTCCAGCTTTCGGGATGATAGACAGTGTCGGCAGAAATGCTGTCATATTGTGCCGTAGTCAGCGCGGTATAAAGACGCGCCGGATTGGCGTTGAAAATCGGGTAGCCACTGTCTGCATCGACGCCAAGTTGCGGGCCCAGATAATAGGCGATCGCTTTGCTGTTGACGATTTGCGGCCAGCGCACGACCGATTTGTAACGGCTATAGTTAAAAGACAACTCATAGTCCCACACCGCGCCAAAGATTCCGCGAACGCCCGGCGTGATGCTGAAGGTTGTCTGCTTGCTGCGCTGCATTTCGAGCCCGCCGGTTTCTTCCGGCGTAAACTGGCGAGACCAATCATCAATGGTGTCGTCAAACGCGTTGTAGAAACTGTTGTCCGAACTGCTCGAGGAGCTTTCAAAGGCCCAACTTGTTACATCGTACATCAGTTTGACTTTGCTGATACCCAGCTGAAAGTCCGCAAAGAGTTTTGCGTTGTCGGACAGTTCGTACGACATGGTCCCGAAGCTGTTGAATCCGCGGCGACCCGAAACAATCGTGCCATAGCCAATCGATTCCTTGCTGCCGCAATAATAGCCGGGGCCATAATCGTCGATCACGGGGTCATAATCACCATAGCGCGGGCGAGACGTGTAGATGGTGGTGCCGCCATTCAGGCTCGACAGATTGGCGCAGGTTGCGGCACCCGGATCAATATAACTATCGTTGTCGATGCTGTAGCGCAGGAAGGTCCGGCGTGCGATCGTGTTTACTGGATTGTCGTCGGTGCTGTCCTGGATCGACCGATCAAAGGCCCAAAGCGGTTTTTGATCCAGAAACTCAATCCCGCCAGCAATGTTGAACCGGTCCGTTGACCATCCACCGGTTGCGGTAAAGCGATGCGAGGCGCCGCCGCCATGCTCGGTCATGCCATAGCGATAGTCCAGCGTTACACCGTCCAACTTTTCCTTCATCTTGAAGTTGACGACCCCGGCAATCGCGTCCGACCCATAAATTGCCGAGCCAGCGCCGCTCAAAATTTCGACCTTTTCGATCAGGCTGACCGGTATGTTGGAGATGTCGGTGAAGTTGCTGCGGCCGATATAGGGAAGGGGGAAATCGGCAATACGGCGACCGTTAATAAGCACCAATGTGTGGTTGGGTCCCAGCCCGCGCAAATCGACCTGTTGGGCCCCGGGCGTGAAATCGGCGCTGCTGCCCGATTGCGGGCTCTGGGTCTCGCCGCTGTTTTGCGTCATGGCTGCGAGCAATTCCGGTACGCTCGTGTAGCCATTGGCGCGGATGGTATCGGCGTCAATGGTGGTGACTGGCGAGGGCCCCTGATCGCGTATTGTCGGAATGCGTGATCCCGTGACGATAATTTCTGCACCACCCTCGCCTTCGTCAACTTCCTGCGCGAATGCGGGGGCGGCGAGCGTCGAGAGGCAAGTGCCAAGCACAAGTGCAGCCCGAACGGAGCGCAATCCGAGAGTGGCCATAATATTCCTTTCAACATTGACGAATCACATTGCCGCCATTGTTGGCGATCTATGTTTTTCCAATCAGAAATATCCGATAATTTCAATCATTATGACAATTGATGAAATCATATTGTCATTATGCGTGATCATTATGTAACATACTGCCTTTAAATGCCAAAGGAGCGGTCAGCATGAACAGGGTGATTTCAAGATTTTTGTCGGCTGTGATTGCGGCGCTTTCCCTGATGGTCTCTCCCGCCTCCGCATCCGCCGCAAAGGAGCAGCGGACCGAACATTATGTCTATGGCAAACTGAACACCCCAACCCCCGGACCGGTTTCTGGCGGCTTGCTGCTGATGGGTGGAGGCGACCGCAATATCGACTCGATGAAATGGTTTTTCGCCAAATCGGGCAATGGCCACATCGTTGTGCTCAGCGCCTCCTATGGAAAGGAAATCGGCGAGGAATTTTTCAACGATGTCGGCGGCATACAGTCAGTCGAGATTTTCGTCATGCATGCCCGTTCGCAATCGGACGACCGCAAGATTCTGGACCGCCTGCGCAAAGCCGATGGCATCTTCATCGCCGGCGGAGACCAGTCGCGCTATGTCCGTTACTGGCGCGGAACCCAGATTGCTGCAATATTGGACGCGCATGTTGCCGCGGGCAAGCCGCTCTCCGGAACCAGCGCAGGCTTGGCGATGCTCGGCGAAAAACTCTATGGCGCGATGGACGATGGCAGCCTGAAGTCGCCCGAGGCGCTTGCCGATCCGATGGGGCCTGCCAACACCATCGAAGGTGATTTCCTGAACATTGCCCTGCTCAAAGGCGTGGTCACAGACACTCATTTCAAGGAACGCAACAGGCTTGGTCGCTTGCTCGCCTTTGTCGCCAAGGCACAAGCGCAACGGGGTGCGGATCAGCCAGCGATGATCGGGTTGGGCATCGATGAAAGCGCCGCTCTCGCCGTCGAACCTGATGGCACAGGCAAAATCTACGCGACCGAAAAGGATGGCTATGGCTGGGTGGTCGATGGCGCGGGACTGCGGTCTGTGGTCGCGGGAAGGCCGCTTGATGCGTCGCGAGTCAAAGTTATGGGGATTGGGCCGGAATCAGTTGTGCACCTTCCCTCGGGACGCGTGGATGCTCCGGTTTTTGAACGCAACTATGCTGCGCGTGCCGGTGAACTGGTGGAGGTGCCGCGCTGGTCTCTTGCCATTCACGGCGGCGCGGGTGTTATCGAACGGGGCGACCTGATCCCTGAAAAGGACGCCGCCTATCGCGCGGGACTCGAGGAAGCTCTGCGCAATGGCTCGGCGGTGCTCGACAAAGGCGGGACAGCGCTGGATGCAGTCATTGCAACGGTGCGGGTGCTAGAGGATAATCCTCTGTTCAACGCCGGACGCGGCGCGGTGTTTACCGCAGAAGGCCGTAACGAACTGGATGCGGCGATCATGGACGGCAAGACGCAAATGGCCGGAGCAGTGGCCGGCATAACGCGCACCCGGCATCCGATCGACCTTGCCCGCGCTGTGATGGACAAGTCGCGCCATGTCATGCTGAGCGGGGCAGGCGCGGATCGTTTCTCGCTTGAGCAAGGGTTGGAACAGGTTGATCCATCATGGTTCCGCACCGAGGACCGCTGGCAAAGCCTGGTGCGCTGGCGCGAAAAACAGATAGCGGCACTTGATCCGACTCATTTGTTTGGCACAGTCGGCGCGGTCGCAATCGATGCCGAAGGCAATCTTGCCGCAGCCACTTCAACCGGCGGTATGACTGGTAAGAGGTGGGGCCGCGTTGGCGATTCCCCGATCATTGGAGCAGGAACCTATGCCAAGAATGGCCAATGCGCGGTGTCGGCAACAGGATCGGGCGAGTTTTTCATCCGCGAAAGTGCAGCGCGCCAGGTTTGTGACCGCGTTGCATGGAAGGGCGAGAGCCTGGCAACAGCTGCACAGGCAACGATCATGGCGGTCGGTGCCATAGGCGGTGATGGCGGATTGATTGCGATGGGGCCCGATGGCCGACCCTATTTTGCGATCAACGACCTGGGCATGTATCGCGGGAAAATCACTGCGGGCGGCAAAGCACAAACCGCGATCTTTGCTGATGAAAAGCTGGCGGAATGACACTGCTCGCCGAAACCCGTCTGGACACGACCGACCGCCGCCTGCTCTCGCTGCTGCGTGACGATGCCCGTCAAACCATCGCCCAGCTTGCCAAGGAATTGGGGATTTCACGCGGCCAGATTTATTCAAGGCTGGCAAGGTTGGAGGAGGAACAGGTTGTCGCCGGCTATACCGTGCGCCTCGGCAATGCCTTCGCCGCCAGCCGGTTGCGCGCGCATGTCATGATCAAAACCCTCCCTCGCTTCCACCGCGAAGTCGAGCAGGCCTTGGCCACATTGCCGCAAGTCCAATCGATCCATGCGATCAGCGGCGAATATGACATCATCGCCATGCTCGAAACCGATGATGGCAGCGGTCTGAACGAACTGATCGACGAAATCGGTCTGCTCGAAGGTGTTGAACGGACTACCACATCAGTCATATTGGCGACAAAACTGGAAAGATAGTCAGGTCCGCAAAGGCAAATGCTCGATTTTGCCGGATCCATCTGCAAAGTCGCACCGATAACACACGCTTGCAAATTTTTCGCGGCACGCAGCCATCAAGATTGGAGATGAGCAAATGTCCGGTTTCGGAGTGCCTCTTTTTTGCGTGATTGTCTGCTTTGTTAGCGGCTCCGGCCGTCTCCGGGTTGGATCACGTCAACGTCGGCTTGTTGCGGACTATCATTCAAAACTGCCAGTCCGGACGCGACGACATAGCCGACATTGAATGTGTTGTTTCGCCATGCCGAAGCTACTGGTCGTTCACATCTGGCTTTGCTTTTAGGATTTTGGCGTAGCGCCCAGTCCCGACAATCCAAGCGTGATCATGTCGGATATGCGGCGATCGCCTTGAAACCGGGTCATCGGCCTTTCAACCAGATTGGCCATAAGCACTTGGCACAGGCCAAGCCAATAGAGCACTCCGCTCTCCTGCGCCTCCGGTCTCATTACGCCATTCTCAATTGCCGCCTTGAAATCATCAACCAGACCCTTGTTCAGCGGGTGGCCGCGCGCGGTTGAACTGGCGTGGCTACGGAGCAGCACCGTTGTCCGTTTGGGATTATTGATGGCAAACAAGGCGCAAACGCGCATCCCGCCCGCAATCCGCGCAATCGGATCGGATACGCCGGCATTGGCACGCGTAACCTGATCCTCCAGCTCCAGTCGGACTTCGGTTGCGATGGCTTCGGCAAAGGCCTGCTTGTCAGCGAAATGGTTAAAAAAGCTGCCCTTGGCCACACCTGCTTTTGCCACGACCTCATCGATGGGAATGGCATCAATCGGTCGCTCGACAAGTAGTTCAAACCCGGCGGCAATGAGGGCGGAACGGGTACGTGCGGCGCGGGGAGAGAGGTGGGGTTGGGTTGCCATTGCGACTCTCTACTTGACTATTTGGTCATTTGCAATTTATTTGACCAAATAGTCAGAAACGAATCGCGAAAGGCGAACCGATGCCTATCATCAAGGTCGAAGATATCGCGCATGTACGCTTTGCCGCGCCCGACCTCGCGACGATGCGGTCCTTCCTCGAAGATTTCGGGATGACCGTCTTTGCGGAAGGCAGTCGGCTCTATGGTAAGGGCAGCGATGGGCGGCCCTTTGTGCATGTCACTGAAGCGGGCGATGCGAAATTCCTTGCGGTCGGCCTGCGTGCAGAAACGCTTGCCGATCTGGAAAGATTGGCAGCGGCAGAGGGCGTTCCTATTGAGGATTTGAACGAACCCGGCGGCGGAAAGCTGGTGCGGCTGACCGATCCTGACGGATATGGCGTTGAAGTTGTGGCGGGACAGGCGACCCGTGAAGCGGCAATTCCCTTTGCCGACCCGCCACGCAACACCGCCGCCGCCAAGCCGCGCTTCCGCTCGACCGTCCGGCTTGAATCCGCACCCGCCCATGTGCGCCGTATTGGCCATGCCGTGCTCAAGGTCCGCGACTTCCGTGTGTCGGAAAAATGGTACAAGGACCATTTCGGTTTCCTGACATCCGATGAGGTAGAGGCCGCCAAGGATGTGCCCTTGGGTGCATTCATGCGCTGCGATCGCGGGGACAAGCCAGCGGATCACCATACGCTTTTTCTTGCGCAATTGCCCGGGCCACTCGGGCTGCTTCATGCTGCCTTCGAGGTCGCCAATCTCGATGACCTGATGCTCGGGCACCAGCACCTCAAATCCAGGAAGCGCGAGGCCGCATGGGGCGTGGGCCGCCATATCATGGGCAGCCAGGTGTTCGATTACTGGAAAGACCCGTTCGGCAACGAGCTGGAGCATTGGACCGATGGCGACCTGTTCACCGCCGCCGACCCGCCACAGAAACAGCCGATGAGCGCGCTTCTTGCCGTGCAATGGGGCAGCCCGCATCCGATGTTTGCGGGCAAGTTGCCTCCCCCGTCCGGCCTCGTCGCGTTCTTCATCGCACTCAACATTCGCATCAAAAGGCTATTCAGCCGTCAACCCAAAGGGAACCCCGCATGAAGCTCGCGACCTACACGGCCAATGGCCAGACACGCACCGGCATTGTTGTCAGCGATTCGATCATAGACAGCGGCGTGCCCGGCACAATGATTGACCTGATCCGGGATTGGGAAGCGCTGAAGGCCGATTTGGAGGCGAAGGCCGCGACTGGCGGCGGCATGCCGCTGACGTCCGTCAAGCTAGAGGCACCCGTGCAGCGCCCTGGCAAGATCTTCGCTATCGGCCTCAACTATGCCGACCATATCGAGGAATCGAAGATGGAAACCCCGCAACGGCAGGTGTGGTTCACCAAGGCGCAGACCAGTGTCAACGCGCCCTATGACGATATCGAGATCGCGACGGGTACGATGACCAATGATTATGAGGTCGAACTGGTGGCGATCATCGGTAAGGGCGGCAAGAATCTGGGGGTGAGCGATGCCTCTTCTGCGATCTTTGGCTATTGCGTTGGCAATGATGTGACCGAGCGGATGTGGCAGCATGCCGGGCCGCAATGGTCACTCGGCAAGAGTTTCGATACCCATGCGCCGATGGGCCCTTGGATCGTCACAGCCGATGAAGTGGGCGATCCGCACGATTTGGGCCTGCGCTGTTTCGTCAATGGCGAAAAGCGGCAGGATTCGAACAGCAAGCATCTGGTTTTCAATATCTGGCAACAGGTCGAGCATCTCTCGGTCGGTATGACGCTCGAGCCAGGCGATTGCCTGTTCACCGGCACTCCCGGCGGCGTTGGTGCCGCGATGGACCCGCGCCAGTTCCTGAAGGCAGGCGATGTCGTGCGCTGTGAGATCGACGGAGTTGGTCATATCGAAGGCAAGATGGTCGCGGAAGGCTGAACCAGATGATCCGCAAAGCCATTTATGCCGTCCTTGTGCTGCTTTTTGGCGCGTTGATACTCGCGTGGTTCTATCGGGACGCGTTGGTCGATCGGGCCATTCAGGCCAGGTTGCAGCAGGAGCCGGACCGCAGCTTCCTAGACGACAAGGAGCATGTGCGGGTGCTAGTCTGCGGCACCGGGTCGCCCGAGGTGAGCTCAGCGAAGGCACAGGCCTGCACGCTGGTATCGGCGGGCTGAAAGATGTTCCTCTTCGACGTTGGCGATGGCGCGGTGCGCTCTCTCGCGCACTCCAAGATTCCGGTGAACCAGCTGGAACGCGTGTTCATCACCCACTTCCATTCGCATCACTTCAACGACCTCGCGACGCTGATCAACGCGGGCTGGATATGGGGACGCAAGACACCGCTGGAAGTGCAAGGCCCCGTCGGACTGAAACAGGTGCTCGATGGTTTTGCCCAAGCCTATACTCTCGACGAAGGCTATCGCAGCGCCAACATGCCGCATCTGGCCAAGAACCGCGCGGTTGCATTCGGCGTTCCGCTCGAAATTGCCTTTTCCGAAGGGCAGCGTGCTGTGCGGGTATATGACAAGGACGGGGTGACGATCGATGCAACGCTTGTTGCGCACGATCCGGTGAAACCGGCGCTGGGCTATGTGCTCAAATATAAAGCCAAGAAATTCTTCATTAGCGGCGATACCGAAGTGAACCCGGTCAACAAGGATGCGATGCGCGATGCTAATCTGGCGATCCACGAATCCTATGCCGCGCACATGGTGCGCCGCGCGATCCCGCAGATGAAGAAATTGGGCATGAATTTTGAGGCTGAAGTTGCCCAGCGGACCATCCCCTATCATGCCGACAATATCTCGCTGTCCAAACAAGCGCAGGAGGCCGGGGTGAAGCATCTGCTGCTCACCCACCTCATCCCCTATCCGGACAGCTTCGTGGTCCGGAAAATGTACACCGAGGGGATGGCCGAACATTACAAGGGCAAGCTGACGGTAGCTCAGGACGGGATGATTTTGGTGATTTGAGGGCAACGGTTTCGCCAAATCCAGGGGAGGATCGGATGACAGATTTTGATTGCGATGTGCTGATCGCTGGCGGTGGTCCTACCGGGGTGACACTGGCGGTGCTGCTCGCGCGGCGTGGGGTAAAGGTGATTGTCGCAGAAAAGGAGGCGGATATCTATCCTCTGCCGCGGGCGGCGCATATCGATCATGAGTGTATGCGGATTCTGCAAGAGGCGGGCGTAGCCGATGAAGTGATGGCCACCAGCCGCCGCGTCGCGCGCTACGATTTTCTCAACGCCAAGGGAGATGTTCTCCTTCGCATAGGTGGAGCGGACAGCATCGGTCCGGGCGGTTGGCCGGTCGCAAATATGATCCATCAGCCTTCAGTCGAAGCGGCGCTGCGCCGGTCGCTTGCCACTTTGACAAATGCGGAGTTGCACAGCCGGTGGGAACTCAAAACCTTTGCAAATGGCAAGGAAGACGTAACAGCACATATCGCCACGCCCATGGGCGAACGGACGGTGCGCGCCCGCTATCTCATCGGAGCCGATGGCGCGCGTTCGCCAGTCCGCGATGCGTCAGGAATCGCATTTGATGATCTGAATTTCGAGGAGCCCTGGCTCGTCGTCGATGTATTTGTTGATGACTATTCCCGATTGCCGACCGAGAATCTCCAGATATGCGATCCCGAGCGCCCCACAACCTGCGTACTGATGGGCGAAGGTAGGCACCGCTGGGAATTCATGATCAAGCCCGGCGAGACTGCTGAGCAGGTGAGCGACGACGCTTTCATCGAAAAGCTGCTCGAACCGTGGAACGTCAAGGGCGCAGTGCAGGTAGAGCGGAAGGCTGTCTACACCTTTCGCGCGCGGGTCGCCGAGAAATGGCGCAAGGGACGCATCCTGCTCGCGGGCGATGCCGCGCACCAGACGCCGCCTTTTGCTGGACAGGGCATGTGCGCGGGCCTGCGCGATGCCGCGAACTTAGCTTGGAAACTGGCTGCTGTAATCCAAGAAGAAACGAGCGACAGGCTACTCGACAGCTATCAGCCCGAACGCCAACCGCATGTCCGCGCGACGATCGATATGGCGATCATGATGGGGAGGATGGTTTGCACGACGAGCAAATGGTCGGCTGTTCTACGCGATATGAAGCTCAAATTGGCACGAATGCTGGGCAAGCTGCCTGAAAGTCCGCCGAGCTATCCGCCAATCTCGCAAGGGGCAATCCTGATCGGAACAGCTGCTGCGGGGAGCTATTTCCCCCAATTTGTTGCAGAGGATGGATCGCTCCTCGACGACCTGATTGGCACGGGCCCCTGCTTGATTTCGCGCGCCGATCTGGAAGACTGCAGGATGCAGCCCTTTAGAGTCCAGCTCGCAGGCTGGTTCGAAAAATCAAACGCGGAAGCGGTGTACGTTCGGCCCGATCATTATGTTTTTGGTACCGGTGGCCCAGTCAAATTGCGCGAAAGTTGGTCGGCCGCGCATAAACGGGGATTTTGAAATGAACGGAGGGCTGCTTACTGTCTTTTCGCGGTCAGAAGTTGCCTGTCAGGAATCCCACAACATTCCAGTCTCTTGATGGGCTTTGACCACACCAATTCCGGGGACACTAAACTATTTAGGCCTTTCTCCATCAATTTGCCGCCCGTCGCAAAGGGGGTTGTCTCATGCGAGAAAGTCTCGGCTATCAAGTATAGTGTCCCTGTCATGGTGCGGCATTACCTTGCTAATTGGTATAGTGTCCCCGGAACTATCCCACCAAGCTTGCTAAGCGCACCCAATTCGCCCGGATTTAATGTCGAAAAAATCGCACGGTTGCGCACCACACAACTGATACAGTCGCTCATGGCTTTTCGCCTGATAGCATTCGCAGGCAAGCGCCACCCCAAAAGAGAGCGATCTGGCGCGAGTAGCGGTGTGAGCCGGTGTTCTGATTGGCCGCAACAACTGAAAAGCTCAATTGTAACAAAGTGAAAAACATGAGATAGCTTCTCCGCGCTTTGTCAGATGTCGAAACGCGATTTTCGCATAGGGGCATACATGATTTGATTGGCCGCGATCCAACTTCGCACGTCGAAACTCTGGAGGAAACACATGTTTTTTTCAGCTATTCGCGCGACGATCGGGCGCGTGCAGAGGTGATAATCCGGCAGATAGAAGACAGCGGGTTCGCGGTTTGGTGGGATGGTCTGCTCGAGGGTGGCGAGCGATTTTCCCAGAAAACAGCGGAAGCGCTTGATCGTGCCGCTGCAGTTGTGGTTTTGTGGTCGAAATTTTCTTGCCAATCGCACTGGGTTCACGATGAGGCAACACGCGGGCGGGACAGGCGGATATTGGTGCCGCTGTCACTCGACGGTTCGCTGCCCCCGTTGGGATTTGGGCAGTTTCAGGCAATAGACCTGTCGCGATCCCGTTTGCGAGCAGACGATCCAGCCATCCAGCAGATGATCCGAGCGATTGCGCTATTACAAGGGGCGGAGCGACCGCCGATGAGCCAGCTTCGTGCCGTAACAAAGCCGCTAATCAATCGCCGCATTTTGATCGGTGGAAGCGCTGCCGCATTCGCCGCAGCGGCGGGCGCCGCCGCCTGGTTTTCTGGCTTGTTCGGAGGCAATGTCAGCAGCGCATTTCGCGTCGTCATTCTGCCATTCAACAATGTCGGCGGCAACCCTGAGCAGAACTATATTGCCGAGGGATTGGCGAACGAAATCCGCACGATGCTCTCTCAAAATGCAGCGCTGGAAGTGGTGGGCCAGGCCTCTTCCGAGGCATTCGCGCGTGGCAAAGACGATGCAATTGCCTTTGCCAGAAAGCTGCGCGCCGGCTTCCTTGTTGACGGGTCTGTTCAAATTGTCTCCGGCATATTGCGGGTATCGATCGAACTGATCGACGGCAAAACTGGCGTTACCCGATCAAACCGGCCATTTGTAAAGCCGATGGGTAATATCTTGGCGGTGCAGAGCGAAATCGGCAGCGCGATTGCGGCAGAACTCAGCAGCAAGATCGGAATGGCATCGTCTTTGAAAGCGAGTCCGGGTGGCACCAACAATATTCTCGCTTATGACCATTATCTTCGGGGGAAGGATTTATATGCGCATGCCAGAGACGAAGTGGAGGAAAGGCAGGCAGTCACCCAATTCGATGCCGCAATCGCTGCCGATCCAGAATTTGCTGCAGCCCATTCCGGACGTGCGCGCTCGTTGGCTGCTATTTCCGGGCAATATGGCGGTCTGAAGGAAATCAAGTTGCTGCATGATGCAGCGATTGCATCTGGGCAAAAGGCGGTTGATCTTGCGCCGCGATTTGCAGATGCCCAATCGACACTGGGACTGTTGCTGTTTCAAGGCAATCTGGACGCAAAGGCGGCGCGCAAGCCGTTTGATCTGTCGCGCACATTGGGCGAGGGTGAGGCGCCGGTTATGGCGCGTTTTGCCCTTTACGCTGCCTCCACAGGACGCGATGGCGATGCGGTGTCGGCTGTGGAGCGGGCATTGCTGATCGATCCGTTGAATGCGCTCATCCATCGCATTGCAGGAACTGTCCATTTTGCTGCACGCCGCTATCCCGAAGCCATCGCGGCATTTCGCCAGACGCTTTCGATCAATCCCGAAATCCCGGATTGCCACAGCCGGATCGGAATGGTTTTGTTGGCGCAAAACAAGGCAAGCGAAGCTTTGAAATCCTTCGAAGCCGACAGCCATAAATGGTCAAAACTGTCTGGCGTGGCAATTGCGCAGAACAGGCTTGGCAATGCTGCGGCGGCGAAAGCGGCAATGGCGGCGCTGGTTAGCGACACCGATACCGTATCGCTGTATCAGCAGGGGCAAGTCCTGGCGCAATGGGGCGATACGGATGCTGCCGTCCGAACATTGCAATTGGCCTATAAACAGCGCGATGCCGGGCTCACTTCGGCGCGCTACGATCCTATGCTCGATCCGCTGCGCAAAGGCCCTGCCTTTATTTCGTTGCTAAAATCCATGGGTTTAGCTTAGTCTGTCAACTCCTGTAAAATGGGGAGAGATGCAATGCGTAAAATTACTATCCTATCAGCTGCAATTGCTGCTTCATTTATTGTGGCGGCATGCCAGCCGGCTGCGAAAGAAGAAGAGCCTGCCGCAGCCGAAGCAACCGAAGACGCCGCTATGCCCGCCGAAGAAATGGCAGCTCCTGCAACTGGCGATGCCGCAGCCAAATCCGAAGATGCTGCAGCAGCTCCTGCCGCAGCAGCCCCCGATGCTGCCGCGCAGGGAACCGAGCATACTGGTGGCACGAAAGTCGCCCCAGGCAATTAACGCCTAGCTATCAACCATACGGGGCTGTGTTATTGCACTGCCCCGTTGGTCACTTTCCTGATCCACGGACGGTAGGCTCCGATCCGGGTATAAAAACTTGGGTCATCGTCCTTGGCACATTTGGGGCCGCCGCCGCTGACCACACCAACCAGCTTTTTGGTCACATTGTCGATGACTGGTCCTCCGCTGTCGCCGCTGCATGTCTTGGCATCGGCATCGCCCGGTGCTTTGGCGCATAGAAAACCTTCGCCGATCGTCCAGCCAAGTTTTTTGCCCTTGGGTGAACAGTCATTGCGATCCATGACTTCAAGGCCAACGCTCAACAGTATCTGGCTGGCACCCAACCCACGGTCGCTCTGTCGACCCCATCCATAGACGTTGATCGATCGGCCTGCAGGAATATCTCCCCCGGGAAAGAGTGTAATAGGCCGGACTTGGCTTGGCGGAGGTTCGACGCCGGTTTCGCTCGAAATCCGGATCAACGCCAGATCGCCGCCTTTGCGCGGTGCATAAGGCGAATAGCGAAAGACCTGATTAATGTGGTAGGTCCAGCCCACCCCGCCATTCAGATTTTTTTGCCCGAGCCGGACTTTGTATCCTGCCCGTTTCATACTGTCGTCGATACAATGCGCAGCAGTAATCACCCAGTTTTTTGCGACCAGTGCGCCGCCACAATAATGCTGCAGCGCCCATAACGGAACGCGTTTCTCCAGCATTGGTTTGAATTCCTTGGCCACATTGGGGAAATAAATCTGGGCCTGCCAAGGAGCACTTGACCCACCGACACGCGCCCCGCCGGTGGACCGGACGACGGGCATGACTTTCGGTGCTTGAGAAACCACCAGCAGTCCGGGCGGCGGCTTTATACCGCTATTATCTATATAGATCAGCGATTCCAGATAGGCTTGGTGGTCAAGGTCCACTTCGTAATTTTCGATCGGGTCGATCAGTTCGTCGCATTCGCCTGACGGGAGGGTTTCGTCTTCGGGAGGCGGCTCACTCGCTTCATCCGGCGATGCGCATTCGACGCCGTTTGCGCTCACCCTTTTGCGAACAACTTTTCTAAAAGTCATTTCCGGCCACGGATTGTCGCCATCACCTAAAACGAACATTTCATCACCGGCAGCAATGCGAGCATTTGGGTCTTCAGCATCGATACCAGTATCGGAGCCGATGTCCTGTGCATGCAGCGGAGACGCTGGCAAACTCAGGAGCGCAGCTGCAATGAAAGGCGTTCTGAACATTGCCTTCCTCCCACATTGTCAAGCGATTTAACAATTAGGCGCCCACACCTGAGCGAAGTCAAGCCCGTGCCAATCTCCAAAGATGATGCGTTACGGCTGCATGCAAAGAAGCGGGAGCGGGAGGCATGGCCGATAGCTTGTAGGCCAAAATATGCGGGCGAAAAATTGGATGCCTTTCGTAAATTCAGAAATAGAAAAGATATCAGTATTTTAAAAAGCAGCCCGATACAAAACCTACCGTTATTTCTCCTTTAGAATCCTTGCTTATCAACGCTGCCCGGTTCAGGACGATTGAAGCATGGATGGTGAATCGCCTTGATCGAGAGCCCGCGCGCAGTGATCGACGTTGGATCTAATGCGATCCGGCTGGTGGTCTATGGCGGTCCCCCGCGCGCGCCGCTGGCTATCTATAACGAAAAAGCCCGGATCGCCTTGGGCGAAGGCGTAGCCCGCAATGGACGGATCAGTCAGGAATCGATGGTCGAGGCGGTCAATGCCCTCAACCGGTTTCATACAATCACCGAAGCAATGGGCGTTGGGCAGTTGCGGGCAGTGGCGACGGCTGCCACGCGAACAGCGAGCAATGGTGCCGATTTGATCGGGCGTGCTGCCGCAATCGGGCTCAATCTGGAATTGCTCAGTGGGGAATTAGAGGCGCGCGCAGCGGCGATGGGGGTGTTGTGCGATTCGCCATGGGTCGATGGCTATGTAGCCGATCTTGGCGGTGGTAGCCTTGAACTCGCAAGGGTCAAAGGTTGCGACGCCACTCCGCTATGTTCGCTGCCTTTGGGGACGATTCCGCTGTCGCGTCGCAAGGATCTGTCGATCAAATCACTGGCTCGCGAAATCGAAGATGGTCTCACCCAGGCTCGTGCCGCTCAACTTGAACCCGGCCTGCCGCTCTATCTCGTGGGCGGTTCTTGGCGGGCTTTGGGGCAGTTGCACATCCTCCATTCGGCACAACCGCTGCACATTTTGTCAAACCATAGCATAGCGGCCGAGGAATTGACGCACCTTCGCGTGCCCGCAGACGATGCGAAGATGCTGACCGATACGGGTGTTGTTGCCGCCTCGCGCATTGCTTCGCTACCTGCGGCGCTGATGGCGGCCGAGGCGTTGGCAAAGCTGCTTAAGTCGAACCGGTTGGTGGTCAGTGTTCATGGCTTGCGCGAAGGGCTGCTCTTCGAAGCCTTGCCCGATGAGGTGCGCACACAAGATCCGCTAATCGCCGCGGCGCGGTACGAAGGTTCGCGCCTGTCGCGTTTTGCCTATCATGGCGATGGCATCGCGAACTGGATCGCACCGTTGTTCAGCGACACTCCGGACAATCAATTGCGCCTGCGCCATGCCGCTTGTTTGCTCGCCGATTGTGCGTGGAACGGCAATCCCGAATATCGCGGAGAAATTGCCGCTGAATTTGCACTCGAAGGGAATTGGCCGGGCGTTGATCGTACTGACCGGGCGGTGATCGCTGCCGCGCTTTACGCAGTTTATGAAGGGAAGCGCACGCCGCCCAATTGGCTGACCGAGCTTGCTCCAATCGCCTTGCTTGAGCGCGCAAAATTATGGGGAATGGCCATCCGCCTTGCGCAAAGAATAGACGGAGGTACCGGTGTCGGGCTGGAAGGGGTCAAGGCTCACGCCCATGATGGCAGCCCGGAGATTGACATTGCCCCCGGCTTTGAAGCATTTGATTCGCCCATCGTCCGACGCCGCTTGCGGCAACTGGTCGATGCCTATTCGGTCTGACTATTCGTTAGAGTTGCGTGCTGGCACTGCCAATTCCGCTCAACTCGCCAATATAATTATCAAACGGGGTATTTTCATGAAAATCAAAACCTCCCTGATTTTGCTATTCGCGGCCAATTTGGGCGTTTCGCCTTTATCTGCTCAAAATGTCCAATGGGCGTCTAAGCCCGCTGCACCTTCGGTTACCAACAGCAACGCAGTGCTTGGTCAACCAGACGGAGTGGCCACGTCGGTGGCATTTTACGACTATGCCTATGTCCGCGATTTTCAGACTGGCAAAGTGAGCGCCGCACAAATGGAAAAGGCGATGAAGCTGCCTGCTGGCGAATTGCGCAAGTGGGACATTGTCGCCTTTGAAAGCGAATCGGTAGGATCGGGCAAGGCCTTCGACAGTTCGATGTGGATGGTGCAGGATATGCAAAAGCTGGCTTCTGCAGTCTATGACAGCAAAACCGGAAATCCGGTGCCCGGAACCGGCGCAGGCTGGAGCTTCAAGGCAGGCCGGATCGCCAAGGCCGACTTCAAGGCAAGCTTTGGCGGCACGCGGATATTCGCCGACGCCGCTTGGTTGCTGATCAAGCTTCCCGCCGGCGTTGACAAATCGTCATCAAACCTGGCGGTATGGCTTGGTGGCGGGCCGATGCCGGGTGAGGACAACACGCCCGCACCCGACGCGATCGGGGTAATCCGTTAAGCGGTAAGCGCCACTTCAGGTTCGACATATTTGAGGTTGAGGCTGTCGGCGACAGCCTTGCTGGTCACCTTGCCCTTATGGACGTTCAAACCTGCAAGCAGGCCACGACCAATTTCGCTTTGCGCGTGCAATGCCTCCAGCCCCTTGTCCGCCAGCGCAAGGCCGTAGGGCAGGGTGGCGTTGTTCAGCGCGGCGGCGCTGGTTTGCGGGACCGCGCCGGGCATATTGGCAACGCAATAATGGATGATGCCATCGACGACATAGGTCGGCTCGGCGTGCGTTGTGGGCTTCGATGTTTCAAAGCAGCCACCCTGGTCGATCGCAACATCGACCAATACCGAACCCGGCTTCATATGCTTGAGCATGGCACGCGTCACCAGTTTTGGCGCGCTCGCGCCGGGGATCAGCACCGCGCCGATCACTGCATCGGCCACGCTGATTTCGGCATCGATGGTATCGAGCGTCGAATAGCGTGTGCGCACGCGGCCGTGGAACAATTCGTCCAACTGGCGCAGGCGCGGGATTGAGCGGTCAACGATGGTGACTTCGGCGCCAAGGCCGACTGCCATGCGCGCCGCATGGGTGCCGACGACACCACCGCCAAGCACGGTAACACGACCCGCAGGCACGCCCGGTACGCCGCCAAGCAAGATGCCCGCGCCACCTTCTGAACGGCGCATGGCTTCGCCCGCCGCTTCGATTGCCAAGCGGCCGGCGACTTCGCTCATCGGCGCGAGCAGGGGCAGGGTGCCTTTGTCGTCGGTTACAGTTTCATAGGCGATGGCGGTGCAACCCGACTTGACCAAACCCTTGGCCTGCTTTGGATCGGGCGCGAGGTGGAGGTAGGTGAAGAGGATCTGGTCTTCGCGCAGCTGCACCCATTCGGATGGCTGCGGTTCCTTGACCTTCACGATCATGTCTGATTTGGCGAAGACTTCTTCGGCGGTCTTGGCGATCTTGGCCCCGGCCTTTTTATAAGCTTCATCGGTTGCCATGATGCCGGCACCTGCACCGGACTGCACCAATACCTTGTGACCGCGTGCCACATATTCGCGCACCGCGGATGGGGTCAGGCCAACGCGATATTCATGGACCTTGATTTCGGTAGGAACACCAACGCGCATCGAAATTCTCCTGCTCAAATCCTTGATAGACAGGGGTTTATCACAGACGATGTTGCATAAATGTGCAAATACTGGACTGGAATAGCAATTTGGTGCACAAATCACGCGTCAAAACATACAATGGCAGGAATATCATGCAGATCGACCGGATAGACCGCAAAATCCTGAGCGCGCTGGTGACAAATGGCCGGGCAACACAGCAGGAACTCGGCGAAGCGGCGGGACTTTCCCCCAGTGCAGCAGCAAGGCGGCAAAAGGCGCTGGAGGATGCGGGCATTTTGCGCGGCTATCGGGCCGACGTAAACCTGCGCAAACTAGGCATGGGGGCAACGGTGATGGTAACGATCACGCTCGACAGCCAGAGCGAGGAGGCGATGGCGGCGTTTGAAGGCGCGGTCGCGGAAAGCCCGTCTATTCTGCGTTGTCACCTGATGAGCGGTCGCAACGATTATCACCTGACCGTCCGCGCCGCATCCATCGAGGATTATGAACGCGTACACCGGCAAGAAATCGCACGGTTGCCAAGGGTGGCGCGGATCGAGACGGCTTTTGCGCTGCGGGAGGTGGTGAACCGGACTGTGCCGCCACGGTTGTTGGGGTGAGGGGGCCAGTGGATTAAGGTGACAAAGTTCCACATGAACCCCACCCCCGATATGTTACCTTTTGTCACCTTATCGGGTTCGCGTATGGGGCGCTGGCTGATTGCAATGCCCCTACAGCCATTGGGCGGTTGCCGATGTGGTGGCGCGACGATCGCAAAACAAAACCTACAATGCAATGAACCTTCCTCCCCTTCGCAGCTGGGTAAGGGGCTGCGTGCTATCGACAAGGCACATCCCCTCACCAACCCGCCTGACTCGCCGCGCTCCGAAGTCTGCTTATCCTCTCCCAAAGGAGAGGTTAGTGTCGGAACAGCACAAACGCGGGTGGCGTGACTGCGACATTAAAAAACGTGTAAAAGAGGCAAGAGAACGGGAGGGGTCCGGCATGGCTGAACCCCTCTCTCCCTCCCGTCTCTTTTACATTTTTCCTAACCGTCGCAGTGGTGCAGCGAGATCAGTATTGTGTCCCCAGAAACTAAATACGAAAATCACAGGCAAACAATTAATCTACAACTTTCCGCAGAATCTCCGCCATCGCCGCGGGCAAATTAGTGATGTCTTTGGTAAAGACGCTGCGACCATAATATCGGTCGACTGCATATCCAATTCCGACGGCTGCTAATGTGATGTACGAACTATCTTCAATTGTTTGAATCACATGCCGAAGATGCTTTTCCAAATAGGATGGACCGTTCTCAGATAGTGTGGAGTCATCGACAGGTGCTCCGTCAGAAATCACTATTAGAATTTTTTGCTTTTCCGGATGGAGTTTAAGTCGATTTGCTGCCCACAAGATGGCTTCTCCATCTACATTTTCGCGCAGAATGTCGGGGTTAAGCATTGCTTGCCACCGTTTTTCATCGAGCATTTTTTCGTCAGGTGATTTGTATATGATGTGCAGCAGTGAGCATAGTCTTCCCGGTCGGGAAGGCCTGCCTTGCGATGCCCAGAGTTTTCTAGCGAATCCGCCATGCCATCCAGCGGTTGAAAACCCGAGCAACTCTGTTCGAGCGCCACATTCGCCTAAAATTTTCAGCAGGAGTTTCGATGCCGCTGCCGCTTGCGCGATTGGTTCTCCTTTCATTGATCCTGATTGATCAATGAGAATTGAGATGCTGTGGCCACTCAAATTTGCGCCACCAACCGAGTCTCGCCACGATGAGGAAACGTCGGACGCTTGGCCCAACATGTGGCTGTAAATTTCCTCTGCCTTACTGATGGCGGCCTTCCACTGGAAATCGCCCAACTCGAGCCACCCCTTGGATTTGTCCGGGCTTGCCGTGGGGATGACTCTGGGTATGTTGATCGCATCAACTTCTAAGTCAAATTCAGTCGTGTAGGCTTGGTATAATTCGTCTGCAGGTCCTTCTCCAACATCTTTGGATTTAACAGTCCAAAGCAAATTCGATGTCAAAAACTGAACGATTGACTTCACCCAATCCCCTCCAACAAATCCCCTATCTTCCCAAACATCTCATCAATATGGCTCTTGTCCAAAATCAGCGGCGGGCTGAGCGCGATGATGTCGCCGGTTGCGCGTACCAGTAACCCATTGTCGAAACAGGCGTGGAACAGTTCGGTGGCGCGTTTGGTGGGGGCACCGGGGCGGGGTTCGAGTTCTATGCCTGCGACCAGCCCGACGGTG
>Ga0075154_10001034_pt1 | contig 20910 bp, 14 predicted proteins | sample JI71714BDNA_FD_70965 | JGI IMG/M metagenome (GOLD analysis project Ga0075154, IMG submission 70965) | Wastewater effluent complex algal communities from Wisconsin, to seasonally profile nutrient transformation and Carbon sequestration -... | ecosystem: Engineered > WWTP > Effluent > Algae...
TATTACACATTTAGAATCAGTCTAAATAATTTGTATTCATTTATTTACGCTTTAATTTAGTCTGTATAATATACTTTTAAACATTCATTTAATGAGTAATTTCAATAATTATTAAGAAATAAATTCGTATTTATCGGTTATGAAATGTTGTAATAGATTAACATGCAGGATTAGTGAAGTTGCTGTTATAATTCATGTTAAGCTATATAATAGTAATCCAAAATGAAGAAAATAGATATAACCGTATTTATTTAGTATACGTATTGAAAGGTTACTTTTTTTTAAAAAAGCAAAATAAAAAAGCCTCTGTTTAGAGAGGCCTTTTTATGAATTTGAGTTTATCGCACGATACTTAGCGTAAATGTTTTTTGAAGCGCGCCGCTCTGCAGTCGCAAATGGTAGTTTCCTACCCGGTAATCTTCGTTTTCTATCCATACTTTGTATTTGCCTGCTTGCTGGGGTTGGTTTACCAAGGTTTTTACCAATCGGCCCAGCGGATCATACAATTGCAGTAATACATGGCCCTGCGGCACTTCATATTCAGCATAACATGAACTGCTCATCGGATTCGGATATGCACTTAACCCTAATGCTTCCGACATGGAGTTTACCTCTTCGATGCTTGTTAAACAAGCCGGATTTACGATTGGCAGATGCTGGAAATTTTGAAGCATAATGTCTTCCAGAACATTTTCGGGAACACAGAACCAGTCTTTTAATACCGATGCGTATACCGAACGGAAATCATATTGCATGGGCAGGTTGTCATTGTCGGTGGCATTGGCCGGAATAACGGGGTTTGTACCCAAAATTCCGCCATGAATTTTCTTTCCGAAAACAAACATGGGCCCGGCCGCACCGTGGTCGGTACCGGTACTGGCATTTGATTTTACCCTACGGCCAAATTCAGAAAAGGTCATGCCCAGCACCCTGTCTTCAATACCCATAAACTGTAAATCATCCTGAAAGGCTTTAATGGCAGTAGACAACATACCCAGCAAATTGGCGTGTGTTCCTGTATTCGTCTGGCCGGCCACAACTTGGGTTGCATGGGTGTCAAAACCATATAAACCACAAAGATAAATGCGTGATTTTAACCCGCCTTTAATTAAACGGGCCGTGAGTTTGAGTACATCGGCCAGGTAATTGGTGCCGGCAGCCGGGTAATTGGGCGACTGGCTGCTCACGTTCAGGTATGCGGTTATCAGGCGTTGTGCATATTCTTGGGTTTGCTGGCTGATGGTGCGTATATACGTTAACTCATCACCGGCGGGTGTGGCCGGGGCAGGATCGGGCGTGCCGGTAACCCATTGGTCAAAAATGGCCGGACTGGAAACCGTCATAGCCATTTGGGCGGCCGGGCCTTGGAAAAGCAAAGGTAAATTGGCACCCAACTGCACGGCAAGCGGATCGGGATTAGCGGCATTGGGGTATCCCTGCGGAAAGCCCGGATATTCGGTATCTAAATAACGTCCTACCCAGCCGGTGCTCAATACTTGGTCAGAGTCTGAAGCGGTGTTCCAGATATCGGTGGCCCGGAAATGCGAGAAATTAGGTTGCGGATAACCTACGGATTGTATTACCTGCAATTTTCCCTGATTGAACAAATCGCGCATTCCCGTCATGGACGGGTGAAAGCCCGTATTGGGGTAGTTGGTGAGCGGTAAAACTTGTCCCTGCGGGATGAGTACATTGGAGCGGGCAGCAGAGAGCGGTGAATACTGGTCAATGGGAATCACCGTATTTAAACCGTCATTTCCTCCGCTCAGGAAGATGAGCACCAATACCCGGTCATTATCTTCGGCTGATTTAGCCAGGGCTTCTAACCAAGGATTATTACCCGCCGCAAATGAAATTCCGTTCACCAATGAAGGAACGATTACGGCTGCCGGGGCGGTCTTTTTTATAAAATCACGACGTTTCATGAAGTACTTTTTGGGAAATTAAGAAAGATGATATTCCGGTTGCTGCAACATGGCCTTGTAAAAGGCTTTCAACCGTGTTTGAACAATGTTCAGATTGGTTGGATCTCCGGGATCCTGCGTATACGCAATCCAGGCATCTATCCAGTATGAATCGTCTGATTGTCCGCTCAATAGGAAGCTTTTCAGATAATCAAAGGTATTGCTGCCGATTTCAATTCCGTAAAGGTATTTAACGGCATCGTTAACCAAATCATTCGGATTTGCAGGGGAAGGCAGGGCAGCCGTAAATGGAATCGGATCTATCAAAATATTGGCGCCTCCGCCCGTTAGTCCGCTACTTAAAACGGCATCGGCCATGCTCACCCGTTTGGCAATGGTATCGGAGTCAATCCATATTTCATGGAACATGGGCTGCTGATAATAGGCCGGCCATCCGGAAACCACAGGCGGGTCACCGATATTCATATTGAGCAAGGCCGCATTTGAATATAACAAATTCCAATGGGCATACTGACTGGCCAGTTGGCTTGCATTCGGAATTGTGACGTTAAACTCACGGGTCATGCCTACCAAATAATCCAATGGATTTTTAATTACGCAGCCCAATTGGAGGGTATCAAAAAAGTGCTGGCTTTTGAACAGGGCCTCAAGGGTTGGCAATAGTTCGTAACCTGAGTTCCGGAATATTTCGGCCAGCGGCGTTATAACATTGGCCTCCACCGTGGCATCAATTTTATAATAAACAAAGAAGCGGTATAGGTTCCGGCAAATATGCTTGGCACATTCTTCGGTATCAAAGAGCATATCCAGTAAATCGTCCAACTCGTTTTGGCCCGATGCGCCCAGTTGCCCTTGAATAACCGTGTTATTATAGAAAGAACTGAATTGCTTATTGCCGGTATGATGCTTAGTAGAATCGAAATAATAGGTGAGTGTTAATATATTGATTCGATAGCCGGTCAGCACTTTGGCGGCTTCTTTTACGTCATCTTCAGTCCACAACGCATCGGGGCCTTTTCCTACGGTAAATAGCTCCTGTAGCTCCCGCGAATAATTTTCGTCTGGGGCCAGGGCCGAATTTAATTCCCCGTTCAGGTAGCGCAGCATACTTACATCGAGCGTAACCAGCTTAGCCAGGTTTTTAAAGTTACCCACACAGTTTGACCGCAGCATGGCATAATGAATGTAAAGCGCCTGTGCCACATTCACCACATTGGCTTCGGTTGCAAAATGATTATGCAGGAACAGGGTCATTTTTTCACGGATATTGGGTCCGTTATTAATCATCTGTCCAATCCACCAGGAACGCAAAGAATCTACGCGGAGGTTATTGATGAGCGGATTATAATTGGTAACCGGATCGTTTACCCAGGTTTGGCCGGCCGGCACATTTGCATCGGCAAGCGTACCGTTATAATTATTGACAGGCGGTGATGGCTGGGCACCCGGAACGGTCAGGATAAAATCCACGGCTTGTTCCATGCTCATTTGCGTTAGCATGTCAATGTCTGATTTTTTGGCTCCGAAACCGGTTCGGCGCAGTAAATGGGCGGCCTGCATTACATCCCAGGTGCCGGTATATGGGTCAAGTCCGGAAAGTATTTTTACCGGCTCTTCATTGCTTTTTGGCCGTGCAGGATGCAACAGCGAAAGAAATTCTTTACGATTCATAACACAAAATCAAGGTGTTTACCTTTCTCAAAGATATTGAAGTTTTGAGATAAACAAGTGCTGTTTAAGTTAGTAAGCTAAAATTTAATATGAGGTTTACGAGGATAAGTTTCAATGAAACGCACTAGTTCTGAAAATAAAAATGCCCGCAATTTATGCGGGCATTTTCTAATGGCGGAGAGTGAGAGATTCGAACTCTCGATACCCTTTTGAGGTATACACACTTTCCAGGCGTGCTCCTTCAACCACTCGGACAACTCTCCAAAACCCTTTTGTATTTCAAAAGGAGTGCAAAAATAGCAAATTCCGGCTACCGGCTGAGTTCGCCCCGTAAATTTTCGGTAAACCGGCGTTTTACTTCCTCCATATCATCAAAACGGCCCATCAAATACATTAATTTGGTAACGGCGGCCTCCGTAGTCATGTCGGCCCCACCAATTACGCCTGCTTTTTCCAGTCCCCTGCCGGTGGCATACAGTGATTGTTCCACGCCTCCGGATATACATTGGGTGATATTTACGATTAAAATACCCCGTTGGCCGGCTTCTTCCAATACGTTCAAAAATTCGGGATTCCCGGATGCATTGCCTGTTCCGTAAGTTTCAATAATCAGTGCCCGGAGTCCGGCCGTTTTGAGCAGCGCTTCGGTAACTGCCGCACTTATGCCCGGAAAAAGCTTCAATACGGCAATGTCCGTGCACAGGTTTTTGCTTACCATAAATGCCTTACCCGAGTTTTTGCGCAGGTATTTGCGGTTAAGGTCAATGTGCACGCCGGCTTCGGCCAAAGGCGGAAAATTAGGTGAATCAAAGGCATTGAAATGCTCTGAACTCACTTTGACCGAACGGTTGCCGCGGTAGAGTTTGTATTCAAAATAAATGCACACTTCTTTAACGGCCGGTTCTCCTTCTTCCTGAAGGGCTGCAATTTCGAGGGCGGTTACCAGGTTTTCCCTTCCGTCGGTTCGGATGATGTTGATGGGCAGCTGGGATCCGGTAAAGATGACCGGTTTTTGCAATCCGCGCAGCATAAAGCTTAATGCCGACGCGGTATAGGCCATGGTGTCGGTGCCATGCAGTATTACAAAACCCTGGTAGGTTTGATAGTTATCTTCAATGATTTGGGCCAGTTCAACCCACACTTCCGGACTCATGTCTGAAGAATCGAGCGGGGTATTGAGCGAAAGTGAGCTCAGTTCCAGTTCGAGTTGTTCAATTTCGGGAATAAATCCGCGGATGTTATTGAACGGAAGTGGCTTCAGGGCTCCGGTTTCGGCATCGCGAAAGCTGCCTATTGTGCCTCCGGTGTAAATGAGCAGAATGTGCGGTTTTTGCATACGATTATTCTATTCCAAAAATAAGATTGGCGTTACGGCTGGTTACTTCGGCTACTTTGAGGAAAGTAGTCTGTTTAATATCGGCCAGGCGCTGAGCCACTTCGTAAAGGTAAGCCGGTTCATTGCGTTTTCCGCGGTAAGGCACGGGAGCAAGATAGGGAGAATCGGTTTCCAGTACCAATTTTTCGAGCGGAACGTTTGCCAGGGCTTTGTCCAGGCCTCCGTTTTTAAATGTACTTACCCCACCAATCCCTAAATAATAACCCAGTTCAATCAACCGGAATGCCTGTTCCTCATTACCGGTGAAGCAATGGAAAATACCTCTGACCTTACTGAATTCGGGGCTCTCTACCACTTCAAAAATTTCATCAAAGGCATCACGACAGTGAATGGCCACGGGTAAATCAAATTCCACACTCTTTTTTAACTGGAACGAAAACGCATCCACTTGCTCTTTCAAATGGGTTTTATCCCAGTAAAGGTCAATCCCGATTTCGCCCACGGCATAGAATTTTTCTTTTTCGAACCATTCAAATATTTGGGCCAGTTCTTCTTTATAGTTGTCTTTTACCGAGCAGGGGTGAAGGCCCATCATGCCATACAGCTTTTCGGGATGTTTTTTACACAGATCTACCAAGGGCTTGGCTGTTTCGGAATCCACGTTTGGAAGAAAAATCCGGTTTACGCCTTTGCCTGCTGCCCTCGACAACACGGCGTCAATTTCTATGATTAAACTTTCTTCGTATAAGTGAGCATGTGTATCTGAAAGCATTCCCGGTTGTATTTGTGGCAAAAGTAATATACCGCTTCAACCCGGATAGGACTTGACCGATTTTTATGTCCGCCTTTTTCTTTTGGCGAATATCCGGACTCAAGTCTTAAAATTGAACTTTAACACCGGTCTTACATACAATATAAGTCTAAAAGTTTCGTTAAAGTTTCCTTCTTGATGAATTGCAAAAGAATGTTAAAACCGGCTATTTCACCAAGAATTGCCGTTTGTTTGGAAATTTTAAGAAATTTGCCGGTTGGTTTTAATTGAGTATGATAACGCACTTAAAGGGTAAAATTGCGGAACTGAGTCCTGCACATGTTGTAATTGACTGCAATGGTGTAGGCTACATGTTGCACATATCATTGAATACATTTTCCAAAATAAAGGATTTGGGAGAGGTATTCATTTATACCTTGTTGATTGTTCGTGAAGATGCCCACCTATTATATGGTTTTTCGGAGCGCGATGAGCGTGAAATTTTCATTCAGCTGGTATCTGTTTCCGGAATTGGTGCAGCTACGGCGCGCATGATTTTGTCATCCCTGTCGGCCGATGAAATCCGCTCGGCCATTTCTGCCGGTGATGTTCGCCGGTTTAAGGCCGTAAAGGGTGTCGGCGAAAAATCAGCCCAACGCATTATTGTTGATTTGAAAGATAAAATGGGTCAGTTTACCGGTTCTACGGGCATGGGAGGCGTACTTTCCATGCAGGCTGAAGCGGCTGCTGCCCTTGCTGCCCTTGGATTTTCAAAAGCTCAGGCCGATAAGGCCCTTGGCGCAGCATTAAAAGAACCCGGAGCAAATGATTCGGTTGAAAAGCTCATCAAACTATCACTAAAATTTTTGTAACCCACCGTGTCTCAAAGGATTTTAAAATACGTATTCCCCATATTCATTTTATTTCCGGTGTTCATACCGGAGATTGCCCAGGCCCAAACGCCTGATTCACTTGCCTGGCCATTGAACTCAAACAATGCCGGCTCGGGTGGGGTTTACATGGATCCGCCTGAAACGTATACCGAAGAAGTAAAATACGACCCTGCCACCAATTCGTACACCGTTATTTACAAAATGGGCGAACTGGAAATTGGCCGCGAAACCATGACTTTTGAAGAGTATACAGCCTATGTAGAGCGTCAGGAGCGCGAAAAATACTGGAAAAAGAAGGAGGAATCAAGGGTAAACGGAGAAGAATCAAACAGCCTGATTCCCTCGCTCAATGTGGCCGGTGATGCATTCAAAGGAATTTTCGGAAGCAACAAAATTGAAATCCGTCCCCAGGGAACCGTTGAGCTCATCATGGGCGGTATCTTCAATACCAATCTGAATCCCTCCATTCCCATCAAGCAACGCCGTACCGGTAACTTTGATTTCAAGCAGAACATCCAGCTGAACGTGGTGGGTAAAATTGGAGATAAAATCAATATCAACACCAACTTCAATACCCAGGAAATGTTCAACTTTAAAAACAAGTTGAACCTAAAATACGAGGGGCAGGAAGATGATATCCTCAAACTGATTGAGCTGGGTAACGTACAAATGACCCTTCCCGGATCCTTAATTACCGGTATGCAGAGTTTGTTCGGCGGAAAGTTGCAACTCCAGTTCGGCCGCCTGAAAGTAACGGGTTTATTTTCGCAGCAGCGGGGTACGCGCGAAGAGGTGAACGTAGCCGGTGGTGCCCAGATCCAGAAATTTGAAATTTCGGGTGCCGATTACGAGGCCAACAAACACTATTTCTTGGGTGAATATTTTAAACAGCAATACGATAATGCCCTTCGCAACCTGCCGCTTATCAATTCCAATGTGCGGATTACCCGCATCGAGGTTTGGGTAACCAATAAGGTAAATGCCGTTCAAAACGTGCGGAATATTGTGGCCCTGCTTCCGGTAGGTGAGTCAACATGGCCCATTAACACGGTTGGCGGAGCAACCTATCCCGACAATATCAACTTACCCTATTACAATCCGGCCACCTGGACCCAGAATGACCGTACCAATGTTTCCAGTAATAAGTTTCAGTCGGTTGAATCGGGAACGGAAATCGAATACCTGAACAATGCCCGTTTGCTGAATCCGAACGAATTTACCTATAATGATTTATTGGGCTACATCTCGCTGAATCAACCCTTGAATAACGATGAGGTATTGGCCGTAGCATACCAATATACCGGTGCCGACGGAATTCTGCACCAAGTGGGTGAATTTTCTACCGATGTACAGGCTCCGGATGCCTTGATGCTGAAACTCTTGAAAAGCACCGGCTTGGACGTGAAAAAACCAAACTGGAACTGGATGATGAAAAACATTTACAGCATCGGCGGTTTTGGAATCAGTCAGGAAAAATTTGTGCTCAATGCCTTATATCGCGACGTTGAAAAGGGAACCTTGATTAACTTCATTCCCGATCCTTCCTTGCCGGTAGGCGTAAAAGAAACCCCACTCTTAAAAGTATTCAACCTTGACCGTCTGAACCCGAACAACGACCAGCAGCCCGATGGTTTCTTCGATTATATTGAAGGGGTAACCATGCAATCGCAAAATGGTAGAATCATCTTCCCGGTTCGGGAACCTTTCGGTAAATTCTTAAGAGATAAAATCGGTCCCGGCCCCAATGCCGATAAATATGCGTTCGACTCGCTCTACACAACCATACAGCCTCTTGCTAAACTCTATACAGAACGAAACCGTTTCTATTTAGGTGGTGAGTTTCAATCCAGTGCCAGTTCTGAAATCCAGTTAAATGCACTCAACATTGAACCGGGATCGGTAACCGTTACGGCCGGCGGACAGTTGCTTACCGAGAATGTGGATTACACGGTTGACTATACCCTGGGCCGCGTTAAAATCATCAATACCGGACTGCTTACTTCGGGAACGGCCATTAAGGTGAGCATGGAAACCAACCAGCTCTTCAATCAGCAAACCAAACGGATGGCCGGTGGGCGGATTGATTACACCATCAATAAAAATTTTGTGGTGGGTGGAACCATCATGAACCTGAACGAACGTCCATTTACACAAAAAGTAAACATTGGCGAGGAACCCATTTCAAACACCATCTGGGGATTTGACCTCAGTTATAATAAAGAGTTACCTTGGTTAACCCGACTCATTGACCGCATACCGGGTATCAGCACCAAAGCGCCCTCCCGCATTAACGTGTTTGGAGAGTTTGCCCACCTGATTCCGGGCTACAACAAAGTAATTGGTAAACCCGGTTACTCGCAGATTGATGACTTTGAAGGCGCCGAGTCGGTAATCAATTACCAGATTTTTAGCCAGTGGAGACTGGGAACCGTTCCGCATAAACAGACCGAACGATTCCCGTTTGCCGAAAAATTTAATGATATCCGTTCGGGATACGGACGTGCCCTGATGACCTGGTACAACATGGATCCCGTGTTTTTCCGTCAAAATCAGGGAGCAACACCGGAGCCGATTTTCAGCGATAAAAATTCACGTTCAAACCATTACGTGCGTGAGGTGCGGCAGGTGGAAGTATTCCCCAATTTACAGTTACCTCCCGGGCAGCAACCCAACCTGAACGTGTTTGATGTGGCTTTCTTCCCGAAGGTGCGTGGTCCGTACAATATGGATTTCAACTCGCTTAATCCGGATGGAACAATCGCCGATCCGCGTAAAAGTTTTGGTTCCATCATGCGCCGTACCGAGACCACCGACTGGGACGGAGCCAACATTGATTACATTGAATTTTGGCTCATGAATCCCTTTGATAAGGATTTGGACCAGTTGAAGGAATGGGAAACCGGCACCCAAGGCGCGGTAAACGAAAACCGTCTTCCCGGCGGTGGGGGTGAACTGCTTATTCAGATTGGTAACATGACCGAAGACCTCCTTCAGGACGGTAAGTTCTTCTTCGAAAACGGGATGCCGACACCAACGAATAACCTCACGGCCAACGAAACCGTATGGGGAAGAGTTCCCGCTGAACAGGTTATCAACCAGGCATTCTCAAACGGTACGGACGAGCGCCGGTTCCAGGATATTGGATATGATGGTTTGATTAGCGAAGGTTCATCAGATGCTTTTGTAAAAACTGAGCAGGATCACTTTGCTGCGCTTTTGGCCAATTTGCCTGCGGGTCTTACGCAGGCTGCTATTGATGAAATTCTGGCTGACCCTTCGGCCGATAATTTCCGTCCGTTTATCGGCGATATGTATGAGAATGACGGAAGTACTCCGGTTGCCGGCTCATACATTCATGAGCGTTACAAAAAGTTCCAGCTTCCCGAGGGTAACTCACCCGAAGGCGATATTAACCAGGCAAACTCCCAGTTTCCGAACAGTGAGGATATCAATAACGACAACACGCTGAATCAATCGGAAAATTACTTTCAGTATAAAATTAACCTGAAACCGGGCTCTTTTGAGCTTGGACAGAACTTTATTACCGACTCCATTCAAGCTTCTGTTACCGTTCCAAACGGGCAGGTGAAAAAAATTACTTGGTATCAATTCAGGGTGCCGGTTAGAACCAATGACCGTGAAGCATTCGGGAACATCAGCGATTGGCGTTCCATCCGTTTCATTCGTTTGGTAGCCCAGGGTTTCCCTGATGATATTTACCTGCGTTTTGGCCGTTTTGAACTTGTTCGTGCCGACTGGCGCCGATACCCGGCTGACCTTTTTGATCCCGTGCCTTTCCCACCGGTAAATCCGGAACCTGATTTTAATGTGTTTACCGTAAATATTTACGAAAACTCACAGAAGCAACCTTTTAACTACAAGCTTCCTAAAAACATAACCCAAGAAATTGACCCGGCTAACCCGGCACTGCAGCCGCTTAATGAGCAGTCGCTTGCCTTAGATGTATGCAACCTGCCCGACGGTATGGCCAAAGCGGTATACAAAACGGCCAATTTGGATTTGCGTGCCTACAAAAACTTGGAGCTTTTCGTTCACGCCGAGGATAAACTCAATAACCTGGTTGATGGCGACATTACCGTGTTTGTACGTATCGGTACCGATGCCTCCGATAACTATTATGAGTATGAAATTCCCGTATTGTTATCCCAATTAACCGGTGCCGGCGACCAGCAATCGGTTGATAATATTTGGCCCGATGGAAACGTAATGAAAATTCCGCTTCAGGATTTACCCGAAGTGAAAAGGGAGCGGAATCAGCTTCAAATTCCGTTTAATGAAATTTATTCGCAGATTCTGGATAACGGAAACCGGATTACCGTAAAAGGTAATCCCAACCTTCGGGATGTGAAAACCATCTTGATCGGGGTGCGAAATCCGTTCCGTACATTGAATCCGTTTAACGAAAATGATAACGGACAGCCGGTTTGTGCGCAGATTTGGGTAAATGAATTACGTGTTTCCGATTATTTTGAAAAAGGGGGATGGGCCGCCAACCTGCGTGTTCAAACACAGTTGGCCGATTTGGGTACCTTTAACGTTGCCGCCAGTCATGAAACCTTTGGCTTCGGTTCAATCGATAAACGTCCGCTCGAAAGAGCCAGAAATAATACCACCACGTTTGACCTGTCTACAAACCTTGAATTAGGCAAATTTACGCCGGCCAAATGGGGGCTTTCTATTCCGTTCTTTGTAGGATACAACTACAGCATTGCCCGTCCGCAGTTTAATCCGGTAGATCCGGATGTGAAATTCCGCGACGCCCTGAGTGATTTATCCAGTGATGCCAGCCGCGATAGCTTGAGAGCTGTTTCAAACGCCATTATGCAGCGCCGTGCGGTAAACTTTACCAATGTGCGAAAAAATCGTACGAACAGTAAACGAAAACCCATGCCCTGGGATTTGGAAAACTTTGATTTTACCTATGCATGGCAAGATCAAAAAATATCGGGAAGCCAGTTTGAATACAACAATACATTCAGTCACAGAGGTTCATTGGGTTACAGCTATGCGCCAACGATGAAGTATTGGGAACCCTTCAGGAAATCGAAACATGTAAAATCAAAATGGGCAAAACTCATTAAAGAGTTTAACTTTACCCTGCTGCCTAAGCAGTTTACATTCCGTACGGAATTGTTCCGTGAGTTTAACGAAATGAAGTTCCGTAATAATACTGATTATGAACTGCTGATTGAGCCAACTTTCCGTAAAAACTATACTTGGAATAGGACGTATAATTTTGCGTATAGTCCGTTTAAATCGTTCAACATTACTTTTAATGCCGTAAACAACGGACGTGTAGACGAGCCCGAGGGCAAGATTGATTCAAAAGTGAAACGCGATTCAATCAATACAAATCTGGGCCGTTTGGGCCGTACGGTGCATTATACACATAATTTAAATGTTACTTACAGCGTACCTTTCAGTAAGTTTCCGCTTACCGATTGGATTACGGCCAATGTAGGGTATGCCGCTTCGTTTGATTTCCAGAGTGGGCAATTATTGTTGAATCCGGTAACGAATAAGTTAGAAAAACCCTGGGGCAATACCATTTCCAATTCCAATAACATTAATATTCAGGGGCAGTTGAATTTCACCACCCTGTATAATAAGGTTCCTTATTTGAAAAATCTGAACTCTCCCGGAGGGCCGGCAAAAACAGCGCCTAAAGCCCAAAAACCCGGTGAAGACCCCAAAAAGGATGATAAAAAGGACGACAAAAAAGACGAGCCTAAAGTGAAAATTGTGGTTTTTGAAGCTGAGAACTACAACTTCCGCAAGGATAAACCGCGAATGATTAAACATAAACTGAAAACCGAAAAAGTAACGGTAAAAGTGTTTGACGAAGAAGGTAAAGAAGTTAAAGGGAAAACCGAGGTCTTTGATAAAAACCGGGTGAAGTTTACCCCAAGCCGCGATGCCAAGAAAGCCAGAGTAAAAGTAGAAGGTAAAATAGAGAAAAAAGACATCAACGTGGGCCGTGAAATTGGCCGCTTCTTTGCCGGAATAGTAACGGGAATCAAAAACGTTTCGGTTACCTATACCCAATCAAACGGAACCACCATGCCCGGTTATATCAATAACTCAAATATGCTGGGGCAGGATTTCAGCACCGGTTCGCCCGGTTTTGGTTTTGTATTCGGTGAACAATTTTCAGGCCGCGGATTGGCCCGGAAGGCCGCCGATAATAACTGGCTCACGCGCGATACAACCCTGAATGCATTTTTCCTGCGTTCACGCAATTCAAACTTAAACATCTCAGCCACGGTTGAACCCATTAAGAGTTTACGTATCCAGTTATCGGCCACCCGTCAGTTTACACAGGGCTCACAGAGTCTGTTTAGGTTCGACCCGCTGATTGATGACTTCAACGAAATAAGTGTGCTCGAAACCGGAAACTTCTCTATTTCATTTTTGAGTATTGCCACGGCGTTCAGCGACCCGATGGGTAAAACCACCGATTCACCGCTATTTGCCCGTTTATTGGATTACCGTAAGGAATTATCGGCCCGTTTAGGTGGAGCCAATCCGTATTCGCAGGCAGGCGGTAACAACGGTATGTCAACCACCGATCCGGGCTACAGGTACGGATATAACCGGAACCAACAGGATGTACTGATGTATTCCTTCTTGGCAGCTTATTCCGGAAGGTCTCCGAGCGATGTAAGCACGAATATGTTCCCCAGCATTCCGGCCATAAACTGGAATGTTACGTACGATGGTTTGAGAAACATCGGAATTTTCAAAAAACTACTCCGCAACTTTGTTATTTCTCACGGTTACCGCTCTACATACAGCATTACGGGCTTTATGAATAACCAGCGTTTTGTTGACAATGATGCCGTACCCGGATTCACGGATGTAATTGATACCACCCAGAACTTCGTTTCACAGTACATCCTTCAAAACGTGAGTATCATTGAGGCATTCAGTCCGCTCATTAATTTCGACATGACCTGGAAGAACAGTCTCACCACCAAAATTGAGGTCAAAAAGAACCGGAATGTGGGTATGAATTTCCAGAACAACCAGCTTACCGAAAACAGCACCATGGAATATATCATCGGGGTTGGGTACAAAATCGAGAAGTTGCGCCTTCCCATTATTGTGGCCGGAAAACGATTGGAGAACGACATGAACATCCGACTGGATATTGGCGTTCGCGACAATAAAACCATTGTGCGGAAAATTCCGGATGCCAATGCCGTGGGCGAGCAACAGCAGATTACCGCCGGACAGCAGAATATTACCATCAAGTTTTTCGTAGACTATGCCGTAAGTAAAACCATTAATGTGCGGCTTTTCTTTGATCACCTGAGGAATAATCCGTTTGTTGCTAACCAGTTTAAAACCCGGAACACAAATGCCGGTATAAGCTTACGCTTTACCTTAGCGCCATAGTAAAATATTTTTTCTTCTTTTGGTACTTTTGATATATGATTTGATATAAAAATCATGTACGTTTGAACCCATATTAATACCTATTTTTTATGAATATACCTGCCGAACTTAAATACTCGAAAGATCACGAATGGATTCGCGTTGAGGGAGAGTTTGCCTTTGTTGGAATTACTGATTTTGCCCAGGGCGAATTGGGTGATATTGTTTTCGTGGAGATTGACAAAATAGATGAAACTCTTGACCAGGAAGAAATTTTTGGCAGTGTGGAAGCCGTAAAAACTGTTTCGGATTTATTTATGCCCGTGGGCGGAACCCTTGTGGAAATAAATTCGGCATTGAACGATAATCCGGAGCATGTAAACTCAGATCCATACGGAGAAGGATGGATGATTAAAATTAAGGTATCAGATGCATCCGAATTAGAAGGACTCATGGATGCTGCCGCCTATAAAAGTTTCATCGGCGCTGCATAAGATTTTAAATACTACATAGAGAGTAGGGAAAGAAGATCTTCTTTCCCTATTTTTGTTTCTTCAATTACCTTTTTGAATCTCTTAAACATTTGCTTATGCGTTCAGTAAATCAATTTTTCGCCCTATTTTCTTTCTTTGTGTTTTTGCCTTCTGCCGCAGGCTTGTTTTCGCAGTCGCCCTTGTCAGTCGCCGCAAAATCATTTCAGTATACCATGAAATCCAATGAAGGTACAAACGGAAGTGCCGTAGCCTATGACCCGGTTAAAAATGTATACGTGGCCGTTATTGCGGGTAATGCAAGTTTTCCTTTAGAAGGATTTGATGCAAGTGGGCGTTCCCTTTTTTCAATAGAAGCCGGGTTTGATTACAGGGGGATGTGGTATAATTCCGCCACCAAGCGTTTTGAAGGTAATGGATCAGGATTAAGTGGATATGTGGCATTTAACTTAGCAAATAACAATATGCCAACAATGGTCCAAAATACCGTTTCAGGCCAGAATCAACCCGAATTTCAATCCGTGGGCTGCTTTTATGCCAAAAAGAAAAAAGTATGTTTTCTGAATATTCCCAACGGAAGTATTGATATGTATCCTGCAAATAAGGCCGGTAAACCAAAGTCGGTAAAATTGAATACCTCCGAATTAAACAATTTGAATGTTTACGGGCTTGGATACACAGGTGTAAGCGGATATGAATTTGTTTGTTTAGACGCTATAAAAAAGAGCCTGGTGTTTTTTAATGCCAAAGGAAACATGACAGGAAGCACCAAACTGCCAGCCGGAGCGCCGGTGTATGATATTTTTGCTTTTTCATATGCAAACGGCCATGCCTTTTTGTACGACAAAGAGGACCGGGTATGGCATGCCTACAAAGTATTCTGATTTAAATAAATAAATCAGGCAAAACCATAATCATGTTTTTATCCAGAACGTTTACGGCTTGGCTTTGGGCTGCGGTAATTTTAATTTTTTGTTTATTACCGGGAAGTGAATTCCCCAAAAATGAGCAGCCTTTTGCCGATAAACTGTTCCATGTGTTGAGCTTTGCCGTACTCACATTTTTGTTAATTCCTGCACTCATTAGACAATATACGTTTAAAATCCTTCGTTTTAATGCTGTGGCTGCTTCCCTGATTTTTTCCATTTTATTCGGAGGAATCATTGAACTTTTACAACATTGGGGTGTAAAAAACCGAAACGCCGATTTGATGGATTGGCTTTTTGATGGATTGGGAAGCTTTGCCGGTGTGGCACTGTTCTTTCTTATCTACGGTTTAGATCACTTTAAAAATAAACGAACATGGAACAAACAACTAAAAATCTGAAATGGACCTCGCCCAAGAAAATGGTTTTCTTTACCTTGGGCAGTATCGTTGGCTTATCCTTAACCTTGCTTGCTTTTGAATGGGGTTTTTATGCCTCGGTTAAGCCTTTCCCCACTATCGCCTATGTTCCGGCCGGTCCGGTTGAAATGCCGCCTATTCCTTTAACGGATGACAAAAAGGAACCCATGAAAGCCGTAAAAACAATCGTTTCTGAACCTGAAATTCTGAATCTGGTTGATAAATCGGATGAAAAAGAGCCGGAGGGAATTAAGTCGGATAAAAACCGGGAAGGTGATACGGCAACCGCTGTTGGAACCATTATTCCCATTCCTGGCGAACCAGAGGATCCGGACAATATGGAGCCACGCATGTTTGCCGAAGTTATGCCTTCGTTTGGTAAATGTGCCGGCATCAAAGATGAAACAGCCAAATTTGAATGTACATCCCGCGAGCTCGGACTCTACCTTCAAAAAAACATCACCTATCCCGAAAGAGACAAAAGCCTCGGTTTTGAAGGGATTGTTTACGTTCAGTTTGTGGTAGATGTAGATGGAAATGTGATAGATCCCGAAATTAAGAGAGGTGTTTCGAGAAACATTGATGCAGAGGCACTCCGGGTAGTGAAAAAAATGCCTAAATGGTCGCCCGGGAAGCAGGGAATTCGCAACGTTCCCGTGTTTTATGTGCTTCCTATAAATTTTTCAATAAAGTAAGCCGATTTTTAAGATAACAATGTATATTTACACCCAATAATTTTTGGAATGGAACCGAAAAAATATGAATCAGCAGATATAAGCAAAAATAGAAGATTCTATTTTGCTATAGGCTACACTGTCGCATTCTCCTTCATGCTCGTGGCTTTTGAATGGAAATCATTCAAAGAGGTTGTGCTTGAGCAGTTTATTGAAGTAAAGATGGATGAATCCATTGAAGAATTGCAAACCATTATTATTCCGCAAAACACCCCGCCTCCACCGGCAGCTCCGCCTCCACCGGTAGTTGAGGAACTCGAAATCGTTGAAGATGATGAAATCGTTGAAGAAGATATCGTTGTGGATGTAAGTGCTCCTGATGAAGTTTCTGCTCCCGTGGTAACCAATACACAGGTTGAAGAAGTGGTAGATGATACACCATTCGTTGTGGTTGAAGATATGCCGCGTTACAAAGGCTGCGAAAGCGTAAAAGATAATGATGCCGCCCAGGAATGTTTCCAGAAAGAATTAGGTAAATTTTTGGGTAAAAACATCACCTACCCGCAGCGTGCCAAAGAGGCCAGCGTTGAAGGTATCGTTTACGTGAGCTTCGTAGTTGGAAAAGATGGTAAAGTAGGTAACGTAGAACTGAAAAGAGGTATCGGCTTCGGATGTGATGAAGAAGCCCTCCGCGTAATCAAAATGCTTCCACAGTTTACCCCGGGTAAACAACGTGGTCGTCCGGTTCCCGTTGTTTATAACGTACCAATCAACTTCCAGTTAAGATAAATCAAACCAAATAACATTTTAAAAGCCAATCCCTAACAACCAAAAGGGATTGGCTTTGTTTTTTAATACAACACAACTATGGGAAAGAATTCAAACCTGCTCAGAACACTTCCTTCACAGCGCATCTTAATCATCGATGGTGCCATGGGGACCATGATTCAACGTTACAAATTAGAAGAAGCTGATTTCCGTGCTGAGCGGTTTGCCGATTTTCCCCATTCATTGAAAGGAAATAACGACCTCCTCTCCATTACCCGGCCCGATATCATTCAGGAAATACACGAACAGTATTTGGAAGCCGGAGCCGACATCATCGAAACCAATACATTCAGTTCAACTTCGGTGGCTATGGCCGATTATCATCTGGAACACCTGGCTTATGAATTGAATCTGATGTCGGCCAGGGTAGCCCGCAAAGCCGCCGACGCCTACACGGCGAAAACCCCGGACAAACCCCGTTTTGTGGCCGGAGCAATCGGACCAACCAACCGAACGGCATCCCTGTCTCCGGATGTAAATGACCCGGGTTTCAGGGCTATTAATTTTGATCAGTTGGTGGCTGCGTATGCCGAGCAGGTAAGAGGTTTGGCTGAGGGCGGTGCCGATTTATTTTTGGTTGAAACCGTATTTGATACCCTCAATTGCAAAGCTGCCCTGTTTGCCATTGCCGAATACCTGGAAACCACCGGGAAAGATTTACCCGTAATGATTTCAGGAACCATAACGGATGCCAGCGGAAGAACACTTTCCGGACAAACGGTTGAAGCCTTTTATATTTCCATTGCGCATGCCGGTCCGCTGAGTATTGGCTTAAATTGTGCCTTGGGAGCCAAAGAAATGAAGCCTTATTTATACGCCTTAAACCGCATGGCCGATTGTTATATCAGTGTATACCCGAATGCGGGTTTACCCAACGAATTTGGGCAATATGATGAATCACCTGAAGCCATGGCCGCCCAAGTGGAAGAGTTTATGACCGAAGGTTGGGTAAACTTTGTGGGCGGCTGTTGCGGAACCACGCCCGACCATATCCGTGCCATTGCCGAAAAAGCCCGCAACTACAAACCCAGATTTGTTTCCAATTTGGTTTAGAAACCTTGAAATTTGGGATCTTAAATCATGCGGAATCTTAATCTAGCATTCAGCGCATTTTTCTTTTTTGTATTGTTTCCTTTTCTAAAAGGCTCCCTTTTATGTGCCCAGGTCTCTAATTCAGTTTTGTTTTCATTTTTTGAGCAACATCCGGAGTATTGCAGTGACGGTTTTGATTTTCCGGTGGGAAAACCCGATGCCAAAAAGTATTACAATGCACAGGTATTTGGGAAAAATAATCACTTGGGCGACGATTGGAACGGTGTAGGCGGCGGAAATACTGACTTGGGAGACCCTGTATATTCCTGTGCAAACGGCTATGTGGTTTACGCTGCCGATTATGGCCCGGGATGGGGAAATATTGTCCGGGTGTTGCATGTGATTTCCTTATCACCATTGGTTGTGGTTGAAAGTCTGTATGCCCACCTCGATGAAATCAAGGTTTCCCCCGGGCCTGTTAAAAGGGGCGATTTGCTGGGTACGATAGGAAATGCCGATGGCACTTACTGGGCACATTTGCATTTTGAAATCCGAACCGAATATAACATGCCGGTTGGCGGCGGATATTCAACTATAACAACCGGCTATGTAGATCCCAGCAAGTATATCAGGGAAAATCGGCCGCCCCTGCGCAATTAAATATCCATCTTCCTTATCGTGGATGATACTTGGTATGCGGCTTAGCTAAAATTTCTTCCTTACTCATACTGGCCTTTTTGGTTTTTTGACTCTGAAATAGGGGTGTTTGATTGGTGTAATACGGACTTTCGGGATGATTGGAATTCCCGAAAGGAACCAAGGTTCGTATTTCTTTCACACCCGCAGAATCAAATTTCACAAACTGTGTATAGGTATCGCCGGCAACCAATACGTATTTATTTCCGCGCCTTTCACCATAGTTTGCGGCTAGGGCATCCGGAAAGCCCGGAGCAGCAAATTCACGTTCGCCCTTTTTTACCACAAATATTTTTCTGAGTGGAACTTCAATGCTGCCATGGTGTTCCATAAACCAGGCCTGCGCATTTTGGGCTGCAGTGATGAACTCTTCTTCTGTTATAACTAAATCGGTTATAAAATGCCGGTCATTGTATTTTTTGCTTTTGAACAAATGGTCTACAATGACCATAACTGCCGATGTGGCCGCATCATTGGTATCGGCCGTTCCGCCCCAACTTTTAAATAACTTCAACAAGCCTGAAATTTCAGGAAACCGGGTTTCGTCAATCTGAAAGAAAGGAGCCATTTTTTTCATCAGATACGAATCTTTCGAATAGCTGTTATTGAATTTAATGGCCTGAAATTCTTCAAAGCTTACTTTTTCTTCCGATTCCATAAAGGTATGCAGTACCGTTGCCCGGTTATTTTGGCCGGGGCGCTCGTCCAGGTAATCTTTCAGTTCCAGTTTAAGCCCCGTATTTTCATCACAGGTGGCAAAAAACGGACTGTTATTGGTATTAAAAATGTAATTGCAATCCGGATTTTCCTCATGCGGTAATTCTTCCAGTTTATGTAATCTTTTCCACACATATTGCGAATCATTGCCGGGCAAAACCCTTTTCTGGGCCATGCTGTCTTCCCGGAAGGGCACCTGTCCGTAGCTTACATAAAAAAGATTATCGTCCTTGTCGGCATAAACGATATTAAATAAGCCGATTCCCATCATATCCAGGGTTTCTTTAAATTCATCCAGGTTTTGGGTTTTGTTCATTTTATACCATTGAAGCGGTGCTTTTATATCCATGAATGCCGGATACCGGAAGGCATAAAACTGTTTTTTATTTTCTTGGGAATTCAATACCGGACCATGTTCGCTCCAGTATGATTTTTTTTGCACGGGGATGCTGATTTTGCCAATTTTTACCTTCAAGGTTACCTTGCGTGTTTCCAGATCTTTCCATTCGTTGTTATACAAATACTGTTTTTTCTTTTTTGGGTTCATCTGCAGTTTGTATACATCACCACGGTTAAAATAATTCCAGGTCATTCCCCAGCCCAGGTGTTCATTATTTCCCATAAAGATGGAGGTTCCTCCCTGAAAAAGTGCCCCGTACATATTTAAACCTTCCTCACTTTTTAAATGCGCTTCATAAAAATGAAAAGTCCCCGACATTTGCATGTGCGGGTTGATACAGAGCAGGGTGCTTCCGTCTTCTGATTTTTGTGAATTTAAGGCATACGCATTGGAGCCGATTCCGGGAACCGATTCATTATCCAGTTTACCGCCGTATATCTTTTCCATGGCGCCGGCGGCTTCCGTCATAAAAGATAGGGCAACCACATAGGCCGTGAGCACATCCTTCACGTTTACCGGAAACAACTTGGCCGAAATGCGCTGTTCGGGATGTTTGGCCGCAAACGCATTTATTCCCTGGCAATACCCATCTAAGTATTTAATGAAATCCTGCGGGAGCTCATCGTATTTTTTATTCACCACTTCCTCCGCACCGATCACATGCCTGAAAAAATCAGCTTTGGCTCCTTCCACGCCTTTCACCAGTCCGCTTTTTCCTTTGCCTATGACCAGCAAATCCTGCATTTCCATAAA